>Ga0193726_1000048_pt1 | contig 240079 bp, 202 predicted proteins | sample H2c1metaG_FD_144928 | JGI IMG/M metagenome (GOLD analysis project Ga0193726, IMG submission 144928) | Soil microbial communities from a riparian zone of the East river system, Colorado, United States - H2c1 | ecosystem: Environmental > Terrestrial > Soil > Riparian zone | place: USA: East...
ATACCGCGACGGCGCGCGCCACCGAGACTTCGCCGAACAGCACCAGTGCTCCCAGCGCGAGCCCGGCCGCCAGCAGGATGATGGCCGAATGCCTTAAGCGGTCCGGCCAGGGTGAGAACATTGAAGGGGACGCATCTATCGCCATCAGGCCGGCTGTCTCCTCGGTCAGGTTTGGTTCAGGCGCCGGAATCGCCGTGCTCGCGCAAATAAGGGCCGTCGCGCTTGGGCTCGGCTTCAAGCGCCGGCGTCAGCTTGCGCAGGCGCTTCAGCCGCGCGCCCAGGATAAGCTCCCGAAGCGTCAGCAAGATTACAGAAACCAGGAACGGCGCGTAATAATAGAGTAGCCGAAACAGCAGCATTCCGGCGAGCAGTTCTTCCTTGTCCATCTGCCACAGGCCGACCAGCATCGCGGCGTCGAACACGCCGAGCCCGCCCGGCGAATGGCTGGCGAAACCGAGCAGCGTCGCGGAGACGAAAATCACCGCGACCACGACGAAGCCGAGGTTCGGCTCGTCCGGCACCAGCATGTACATCGCCAGCGCGCAAAAGCCGAGATCGACAATTCCGATCGCAATTTGCAGCAGCGTCAATGGACCGCCGGGCAGCACCACCGTCCACGGCCCGCGGCCGACGTTTCGCGGCTTCTTCCACACCCAGGCCACATAGGCCACCAGGCCGACGATGATGCCGATCGCGACCAGGCGGTTGAGCCAGGGCGGCAGTTGATCGATGTTGGCGGCGGCCTCGGGGTGATAGGCGATACCCAGCCCCAGCACCGCGGCGTTGCCGAGCCAGAACGTGAGACCGGCCAGAAAACAGATCTTGGCGACGTCGATCGCATTCAATCCCCACGCCGAATAGATGCGATAGCGCACCGCGCCGCCGGTAAAAACGCTGGCGCCGACATTGTGCCCGATCGAGTAGCTGGTGAAGGCGGCGAGCGCGTTGACCCGGTAGGGAATATCGGGACGGCCGATGGCGCGGACCGCGAACAGGTCATAAAACGTCAGGGTAAAATAGCCCGCCGTAACGAACAACGCGGCCAGCGCGATCGAACGGTATTCGGTCTGCTTGATGGCTTCGATGACGTCGTCGACGTCGATACCGCGCAGCATGTGGTACAGGACGTAGCAGGCAATCGCGATGACCGTGACGCTGACCGCAACACCTAGCTTATGCAGGATTTGCTTCTGGCGCAGAAACGAGACCGCCCTGCGTATTGCTTCCAGCATCTAGACCTCGAACTGCGATCGAACGGCGATCCCCTTGGCGAAAGCGGTCAAACGAGCGCCCCCAGCCAAGCCGTCCTAGCGCGTTTTTGCGCGAAGTGGAATTCGGTTGGCGTGAATAAAACGCGCTCGTTCAATATATTAAGGCGAATTGAGCAAGCTAGTGCACAGTTTTGCTGCAATTGCGCCGGCAGCAGCGCCACGGCGGCAAATTCAAGCGGCGGTGGCGTGGCGCGAAACGACCCGGTCGCGCAGCCACGACCCCACCGCGCAGCCGGCCAGATAAATCGCAAACATGAAGAGGCCGAGGTCGAGCCAGTAGCCGGGGCGGCCGGGGATCACGCGCGCCAGCGCTATCGCGACGATGATGGCCGCCAGGCCCGACAGCCAGCGTATGGTGATCTTCGACACGCCCTGGCCGCGATGAACCACCGCGATCCAGCCCATGCAGAAGCCCAGCAGCAGCGATGCCAGCAGCCAGACCCAGTCAAATGTCGCCAGATAGGTCATCCCGCTACCTCACCACGAATTCGATGCGGCGGTTCTGCGCCTTGCCTTCGTCGGTATCGTTGCTGGCGACCGGCTGCAGGCTGCCATAGCCCATCGCCTTGAACCGATCCGCCGGCAACCCCGCTTTGACCAGATAATCGGCGACCGCCTGCGCGCGTTTTTCCGACAGCGCCTGGTTGAACCCGTCATCGCCATCGGTGTCGGTATGCCCGGCGATTTCGATCGTAGCCGTCGGACAGCGCAGCGCCGTCTCGATCAGCCGGTCGAGCAGACCTGCCGAATCCGGATCGATGACGGCACGCCCGGATTCAAACCGGATCTTTCCCTTAGCCAGCAAATCCGAAAACAACTGCTGACACACGGTGGCATCGACCGGTGCAGCGGCGGGCTTGACCGAAATTTCGGGCTTGGTCTGCCAGCCTTTCGGGATGTCCTTGGTGAGGCCGGCACGGATCTGGCCCGCCGCCGCCTCGTATAACGCGTCGCCCGAGAGTTTTACTTCGCGGTCGGACACCACAAGCGTACCGGTCGACAGCCGCGACAGCGCGCCCAGCGCCGGGATTACGGCGGTGGCGAATCCGGACGGCGCGCCGACGCTGGCCTTGAGATTGTCGACCACCTTTTCATTGAAGAACTTGCGCCCCGCAGCCTGAACAAGTGCTGCGTGAACATTATTGTCGGGGACGTAGCCGGTCAGCGTCAGCGTCACCGCGACGGGATCCTTGTAGGCCTGGAAGATATAAGGCGGCGCCTTGATCTCGTTCGCCGCGACCGAAAAGCCCTCCGGCAAATTTTTCAGCGCCGCCGCGATCGCTTCCCTGCCGCCGAGGTCGCGCGCCATGCCGGAAAGGCTGACTTGCGTATCCGAGATTGCAATCTTGCCGTCCTTCAATTTGCCGATTTGATCGATCAGCAACGCCGCGGCGGCGTCGAAACGCGGCGGCGCGCCGCGCGCCAGGCCCATCTGATCGACGACATCGACGCCATTAAGCGAAGCGCGGGCGACATCCAGCAACCTTGCTTTGATGGCCGGCAACGGCGTGCTGCCGCCGAGCGTCACCCGCACGACATCGCGCTCGGCGGACCAGACGAACGGCCTGGCTTCAGGAACGAGGCGGGTTTCGTCGTTGACCAACCGTACGCCGGGAACGGCTTCCACCGAAGCCACCGCGCTGCGCCGCCCGTCTTCGGAGAAGGCATCGGCCGAAAACGTGATATCGCGGCCGGCCACCGCGATTTTCGTCTTGTCGAGCACGGTATCCTTGAGCGAGGCGGTCGTGCGCGCGGCGAGGTCGGACTCCAGCGGCGAGGTGCTGTTCCAGGCCGCGAATGCCCAAAGGATGACAAGGGGAACCACGCCCGGCCACCATTTGCTGCTCCATTTGAAAAGTCCGTGCATTCGACATCCCGAAAGGGTCCGAAACCAGAGAAAACAAACCCTTGCGAGGCTGTCAAACTCGAAATACCACGGAATTGCCCGATCGCAGGGTAGCCGTTTGAATAACTGTTTCTTCAGCGGTTTTCCGTTAGTTTCGGAATCATCCCAACCGGCCAACAACAATAATGAAGCAATTCCGCAGCCATGTGATCCGCGCCGGGTTGGAAGCGCTGTATTTCACCGGCGCGCACTATCTGCTGCGGCCGATCTTCGCAGGCGTCGGCGGCATTTTCATGCTGCATCACGTCCGGCCGCGCCGCGACAACGCGTTTCAGCCCAATCATCATCTCGAGATCACGCCGGAATTTCTGCGCGCGATGCTGGCCCATCTTCGTGCGCACGATATCGACATCGTCACCATCGACGAAATGCACCGGCGGCTGCTTCAACGCGATTTTTCGCGCCGCTTCGCGTGCTTCACCTTCGACGACGGCTATCGCGACAATCGCGATTTCGCGCTGCCGGTGATGCGCGAGTTTGACGCACCCCTCGCGGTCTATGTCGCCAGCGATTTCGCCGAAGGCAGCGGCCGGTTGTGGTGGGTGGCGCTGGAGATGGTGGTCGCCAAAGCGCAAAGCATCGACGTTGAAATCGGCGGCGTCGCCGTCCGCCTCGATGCCAGCACCACGGACGCCAAGCAGGCAGCGTTCGACCGGCTGCACGACTGGATGCGCGCGTTGCCGGGCGAACACGACATCCGACGCGAGATCAGCGCGCTGTGCGCCCGCCACGGCGTCGATGAGAACGCCATCTGCCGCGACCTTTGCATGTCGTGGGATGAATTGACGCCGTTCGCGAACGATTCCCTGATCACCATCGGCGCCCATACCATCACCCATTGCAATCTCGCCAAGCAGACCGAGGCGATCGCGACCCAGGAAATGGCGGTCAGCCGCGCGCGAATTGAAGCCGCGCTGCAGCGCCCCGTGTTGCATCTCGCCTATCCCTACGGCGACAAGATCGCGGCGGGGACGCGCGAATTCGCGCTGGCACAGGCCACCGGCTTCAAGACCGCGGTCACGACGCGGCCCGGCATGGTCTTTCCCGGCAGCGCCGGACATCTCACCGCGCTGCCGCGGGTGTCGCTGAACGGCAATTACCAGGACCAGCGGATCTTGCCGGTGCTGACCTCGGGCGCCGCCACCGCGATGTGGAACGGATTCCGCCGCATCGATGCGGCGTAACTGACTCTCTCTGTCCGTCGTCCCCGCGAAGGCGGGGACCCATAGCCACCGCTGCTTGTTGCTTTAACGGCTGCGGCCCCAGCCTTCGCCAAATGTCCATCGGTGGTTATGGGTCCCCGCCTTCGCGGGGACGACGAATTGGGCCTTCCTTGACTCATCAACCCCTACCGCCCAAAACCATCGGCAAAACCAGGGGAGCCAACAATGTTCAAGGATCTGTTTTCACTGCAGGGCCGCGTCGCGCTGGTGACGGGCGGGTCGCGCGGCATCGGCAAGATGATCGCGGCGGGATTTCTTAGCCACGGTGCGGCGAAAGTTTACATCACTGCGCGCAAGGCCGGGCCATGCGAGGCCACCGCCAAGGAATTGACCGCAGCCTATGGCGGCGAATGCATCGCGCTGCCGATCGACATTTCGACGGTCGCGGGCTGCGACAAGCTCGCAGCCGAGATCATCAGGCTCGAGCCGAAGCTCGACATCCTCGTCAACAATGCGGGTGCGGCGTGGGGCGCGGAGTTCGACGAATTCCCGGAGAGCGGCTGGGACAAGGTGATGAACCTCAACGTCAAGTCGCTGTTCTTCCTGACCAAGGCGCTGGCAAAGCCGCTGCGCGCTGCCGCCTCCGCCGAGAAGCCCGCAAAAGTCATCAACATCGCCTCGATCGACGGCATCTTCGTCAATCCGATGGAGACCTATTCCTACGCCGCGAGCAAGGCTGCGGTGATCCATCTGACGCGGCGGATGGCGACCAAGCTGATCAAGGAGAACATCGTCGTTACCGCGATCGCACCGGGCGCGTTCGCATCCGACATGAACAAGGCCGCGCGCGACAACGCGGACGAGGTTGCCAAGCGCGTGCCGGCGCGGCGGATCGGCAATGAGCAGGATATGGCCGGCTTAGCGATTTTTCTCGCCTCGCGCGCCGGCGATTACGTGGTCGGCAACGCGATCGCGATCGACGGCGGCGTGGTGTATGCGAGCGCGGGGCTGGAGATTGCGGGGTGAAACTCCGCTGTCGTCCCCGCGAACACAGTTGTCGTCCCCGCGAAAGCGGGGACCCATAACCACCGGCGTTTGTGACTACAGACTGGTGTGGCCGCACCTTTCTTCAAACTGAAACAGCACGGCGTATGGGTCCCCGCTTTCGCGGGGACGACAGCGTTGTTTGTGGCTGATCAATACGTCTCGACGTGATACCGCCCGCCTTCGCGCATCGCGGTTTTCAGCGCCGCCCAATCCATCGATGCGCCACGGCAGACATCGGCGAAAGCTTCATCGACGCCGCTTTCCATGCCTTTGAGGCCGCAGATATAGACGTGGGTGTGGGCGTCGTTGAGCAGCCCGGCCACCGCTGAAGCCTCGGTACGAATCCGGTCCTGCACATAGACCCGCGGCTCGCCGGGCACCCGCGAATAGCAGAAATGTTTGCCGAGCAATTTGTCCGGCACCTTTTGCAGCGGCCCGAAATACGGCAGTTCTTCCGGACGCCGCGCACCGAAAAACAGCAGCAGGCGTCCCGGCGCTTCCGGCATGGCGCGGCGGCGGCGCTCGGTGAAGGCCCGGAACGGCGCCGAACCGGTGCCGGTGCAGATCATGATGATATTTGCAACCGGATCGTTCGGATGCAGGAAGGTCGCGCCGAACGGGCCGGTGACATCGAGTTTGGCGCCGCGCGGCAGGTCGCAGAGATAGTTTGAGCACACGCCGCCGGGCTCGCGCTTCACCGTCAGCGACAGATTGTTGGCGTTCGGCTTCTCGCCGTCGCGGGCGCTGGCGACGGAATAGAGCCGCACCAGATGCGGCTTGCCGTCGGCGGTCAGGCCCGGCGTGACGATGCCGATGCTCTGGCCTTCCAGCACCGGAAACGGCTGGTCGCCGAAATCCAGAATGATGTGGCGCACGTCGGAATCCGCGTCGGCATGGGTGAGGCGGAAATTGCCGGCCACCGTCGCCTTCGCCGGCTTGCCGCGGTTGTAGAGATTGACCGTCGGCTTGGAGGCGGAATGCGGCGCCACCGCCTTGCCGCCGAGCCCCTTGCGCGCCTCTTCCAGCAATGCGCCGATTTCATCTTCCAGCGCTTCGATGGTTTCGCTCGAGTTGCCGCTTTCGACTTCCTGCTGCGGCGGCAGGTCGCTCCAGGAAAACTGTTCGTCCAGCGAATAGGGTCTCGCGACGACGCGCCAGTTGTCGATGGCGCCGGTCGGGCACGGCGCGATGCAGTCCATGCAGTAGTTGCAGATTTCCGCATTGACCACGTAGTTGTTGTCGTCATGCGTCACCGCGTCGATCGGACAAGTTTCCTCGCAGGTGTTGCACCTGATGCAGATTTCGGGGTCGATCAGGTGCTGTTTCTTCAAGGGTGCGTTCATGGTTCAGACTCGTGTCCCGGACGCGGTGCGGCATTCTTCATGCCGCTCCGCAGAGCCGGGACCGTACCAAACACGGTATTCGTTACGATCCCGGTTCTGCAGCGCATCACTGCGTGCTGCGCTGCGCCCGGGAAACGTGACACCGTCTTGCCGTGCCGTCACGCCGCAATCTTCACATATTCGAATTCGCCGGGCTTGTTGTCGATGCCGACTTTCGGCGGCGATATCCAGTTCGCGAATTTGCCGGGCTCGCTCACCGGCGTCATTAGCGAAGCGATGAAGTCGCCGTCGTCGGTTGAGGGCAGATAGTCGCCCTTGGCCTTCGCCCATTCGGCGGCGCTGAGGATGATGCCCTTCGGGGTGGCGTTGACGTCCCGGAACTCGCCGATCTGGCGATGGAACGCGGTGTGCGGCAGTTCGAAGCGGAAGTTGACGCCGGCCTTTTCAATGATCTTGTTCCAGCGCTCGACGCCCTTGGCGCAATCCTGCGTGTAGTCGTCGCGCAGCCGCATGTTCAGCGCGGTCAACGCCGGCTCGTCCACCAGTTTTATTTCGCCATCGACCAGCTTCAGCACCTGGTAGATGTCGCCGGTCAGGCGGTGATCGTCGTCGATCTTGGTTTCCTGGAAGCGGCCCTTGAGGCCCGAATTGTAGAAATTCGCGGCGTTGGTGGAGACCTCCGATCCGAACAGATCGAGCGACAGCGAATAATGCAGGTTCATCTTCTTCTGCAGCGTCGGCAGATCGATGACGCCCTGCGCCCTCACCTTGGCGATGTCGTTCGGGTCTTCGATCCCGGCCGCCTTCATCGCCTCGCAGCTGCGCTGCAACACGCGCCCGACGCCAGTCTCGCCGACGAACATGTGATGCGCCTCTTCGGTCAGCATGAAGCGGCAGGTGCGCGACAAGGGATCGAAGCCGGATTGCGCGAGGCTCTCGAGCTGCATCTTGCCATCGCGGTCGGTGAAGAAGGTGAACATGAAGAACGACAGCCAGTCCGGCGTCGCTTCGTTGAAGGCGCCCAGCATGCGTGGGCTATCGGCGTCGCCGGAGCGGCGGCGCAACAGGTCGTCGGCCTCCTCGCGGCCGTCGCGGCCGAAATATTTCTGCAACAAGTATACCATCGCCCAGAGATGGCGGCCCTCTTCGACATTGACCTGGAACAGGTTGCGCAGGTCATACAGCGACGGCGCGGTCTTGCCGAGGTGGCGCTGCTGCTCGACCGACGCGGGCTCGGTGTCGCCCTGGATCACCACCAGCCGCCGCAGCATGGCACGGTATTCGCCGGGAATTTCCTGCCATGCCGGCTCGCCGATGTGCTGGCCGAAATTGACCTTGCGCTCGGTGTCCTGCGGCGCGAGCAAAATGCCCCAGCGATATTCCGGCATGCGGACGTAATCGAATTTCGCCCAGCCTTTTGGATCGACGCTGACCGCGGTGCGTAAATAAACCAGCGAATCCTGAAAACCTTCCGGGCCCATGTCGTTCCACCAGTCGAGATAGCCGGGGTGCCAGCCCTCCAGCGCTTTAAGCACCTGCCGATCCTCGGTGAGGCCGACATTGTTGGGAATCTTGGTGGAGTAATCGACGTTCATGAGGTTCATGGTGGGCTCCTGTCGTTCTATCATTCGTCATTCCGGGACCGAGCGAAGCGAAGGGACCCGGAATCCAGCCCCCTGCGTGATGCTTCTGGATTCCGGGTTCGCGCGAAGACGCGCGCCCCGGAATGACGGCGTTGTTTTCCTACACCCGTGTCATATCGAATTGCGCCTTCTGGCCGGTGCCGTAGCGCCGGAGTGCGCCGTCTTCGCCGACCGCGTTGGGGCGCTGGAAGATCCAGTTCTGCCACGCGGTCAGCCGCGAGAAGATTTTCGATTCCATGGTCTCCGGGCCGACAAAGCGCAGGTTCGCCTCCATGCCGGTGAGGCTGTCGGGCGAGAAGCTGGCGCGCTCCTCGAAGAACACGCGGACCTCGTCGTCCCAATCGATGTCGTCGAGCGCAAAGGTGACAAGGCCGAGCTTCTCGGCCTCCTCGGCATCCAGCGCCTCGCCGATTTTGGCCTGCGCGGTTTCCACGTCGGAGGGATCGGCCTGGAAGCGCGATTGCAGCCGCGTCAATCCATGGCTCATCGGATAGGGGCCGAAATTCATTGCGCTGAGCACGATCGCCGGCGGCGCGCGGTTGTCGCCCTGCCGCGAGCCGGCTAGCATGTAGGATCGGTCGGCGGCGAATACGAGTTCGGCCAGCGTGCCGACAAAGCATGAGCCCGGCTCGACCAATGTCACCAGCGTGCGCGAGGTGACATCGACCCGCTTCAGCACGCGCTTCCAGGTTTGCCTGATCTCGTTGACCAGCCAGTGCGCCTTGTTTGTTTCGAGAAAAGCGTCATGGGCCAGCACCTGCGCGCCCTCGCCATGCGACTTGAACACCAGCATCGCGGTCTCGAGCTCGTTGATGCGCAAGTGCAGGATGGCGTCGTCGAGTTCGCGCGCGGCCTGCAGCGGCCAGAACGACGCGCCTTGCGCGATCATGCCGTCGAGTTCGGCGGGCGGTGCGGTCTCGGGCGCTTTGATCGAGATGGTGGCGATGCGCGCATTGCGGTCGATATCGACATTGACAAAACCGTAGCGGATGCCGCTGTCGTCGATCGTGCGCGTCAGCGGCGCCAGCGTAATGCCTTTGCCACTGCCGTTGCGCTTCGACGCCGCGGCGAATTCTTTCGTCCGCTCGGTGACTTTTGCTTCAAGCTTGCTGTTGGGCACGATCTCGTCGACCAGCCGCCATTGCACCGCGCGCTTGCCCTTGATGCCCTCCTCGATGGTGCAGAAATAATCGGCGTGGTCGCGGCGCACCTTGCGCTTGTCGACCACGCGCGTCAGTCCGCCGGTGCCTGGCAGCACCGCCAGCAGCGGTACCTCGGGCAGCGCTACCGCCGCGGAGCCGTCGTCGGCGAGAATGATGTGATCGGTCGCGAGCGCGAGTTCATAGCCGCCACCGGCCGCAGTGCCGTTGATCACTGTGACAAAGCGCTGGCCGGAATTCTCGCTGGAGTCTTCAAGGCCGTTGCGGGTCTCATTGGTGAACTTGCAGAAGTTGACCTTGTGAGCATGCGTCGCGCCGGCGAGCATGCGGATATTGGCGCCGGCGCAGAACACTCGGTTCTTCCCGGAGCGCAACAGCACCACCTTCACTTCAGGATGTTCAAAGCGCAGCCGCTGCACCGCATCCGCAAGTTCGATATCAACGCCGAGATCGTAGGAATTCAGCTTGAGCTGGTAGCCCTCGAACAGGCCGCCGTTCTCATCGACGTCCATGGTCAGCGTCGCGACATCGCCGGCAACATCCAGCTTCCAGTGCCGGTAGCGCGAGGGGTCGGTCTGGAAATCGATGTGTTTGGCGCCGTTCGCGAGGACGCGATCTTCACCGGCCATGGGGCCACCCTGTTCGTTTTCTTGGATCGGCTTGCTTGATTGACTATGCACAATAGTGCATGTTTTAGGTCTGGTCTAGGCCTAAAACACAGTAATCTGCATTTTGTTTCATACTCGAGCGACAGCGCCGATGTCGATCCAGTCAGCCTTGGACAACGCCGGCTGCGCCAGTTTGGTCCGCAGCAACGCCGCTAGCGGCCCGGTCGGAAACGCATCGGCAAAACCGCCGCCCGCGCCGGTTGCCTTGCGGACGCGGAGTTCATCGAGCTCGGCGAGCGCTTCCCCGAGCAGGCGTGACGCCGCGTGGGGCTTGCCCATTCGCAGCTTGAGATTGGCGTTGGCGATCTGGATGCAGGCCCGCAACAGGATGCGCTCGCGGCCGCCCTGGGGTGCCGCGGCCCACACCGCTTCGAGAATTTCGTGGCTCTCCCAGAAAAACCCGGCGTCGTTCAGCCCAAGTCCATAACGCAAAGCCGGATGGCGCGCGGGCACGAAGCCATTGAAGCGGGCCGGCACCAGCGCCTTGGCCATCGCCAGCGTCTCGTGATCGGCCTCGGTCTCGACGCCGGGAACGTAAGCCCAGCGCGGCAGTGTGAGATTTATGGTGCCTGATGGAGGGCCACTCATGCGGGCATCGCCACAACGATCGGCCTATGCGGCGCGCCCCTGCGCGCCTTCATGCATGTGCAAAATGGACCTTGCAAATTCCGCGATCGCATTCAGCGTCGCCTCCGGCGCCTCGCGGTGCGGAGAATGCCCGGCACCGGTGATGATCGAGACGTCGACCGGACAATAGCATTCTTCCTGCGCGATTTCGATCTGGCGAATCGTCCCATAGTGATCGTCGGCGCCCTGCACGATGGCGACGGGCACGCGGATATAGCTGAGATATTCCGAAATATCCCAAACGCGAAACTTGGGGTTGAGCCAGGCTGCGTTCCATCCGTAGAACGCGTTGTCGACGTCCTTGTGCCAGCGCGCGAGTTTTGAGCGGAGGTCGGTGCTCTCGTAGACCGTCTTGATCTCCGCGATCGACGTGACCGAAATGTCCTCGACAATGAAATGCGGCGCGATCAGCGCCAGCCCGCGGATGCGGTGATCCTGCACGCCGCCGGCATAGATCGCCGCGATCGATGCGCCGTCGGAATGCCCGACCAGCAGACCACGCGTGAACCCGATCGCGTCGAGAACTTTTGGCAGCACATCGAGCGCCTCGATGTGCATGTAGTCGATCGGGCGCGGCAGCGTTGCCGGGCTTGAGGCGCCGTAGCCCGCGCGCGAATACGCGAATACGCCGGCACCGGTGACGGCGGCGAGCTTGTCGGGAAAGTCGCTCCACAGGTCGGCAGAGCCGAGCCCTTCGTGCAGCAGGACGATGGTTGGCGCATCGCCGGGCGCTGGACCGATCATGCGGTATTCAAGATCGGATGCGCCGATGCGGAGAGTGCCGGAAGGATTGAGGGCGGTCATGTTATTTGTCTCTCATTCGTCATGGCCGGGCTTGACCCGGCCATCCACGTCTTGATTTAGGACAAGAAAGACGTGGATGCACGGCACAAGGCCGGGCATGACGGCTAACTGTCAGCGCCCTCACGCAATTTGAAGCGCTGAATCTTTCCCGTCGCCGTCTTCGGCAGGCTATCGACCACATCGATCCAGCGTGGATATTTCCACGGCCCGATCTTCTGCTTGACGTGGTCCTTCAGCGCATCGTGCAGTCCGTCGGTATTGGCGTCCGCGCGGAGCACCACGAACGCCTTCGGCTTCAGCAAGCCTTCCGGATCGGCTTCGGGCACTACCGCCGCTTCCAGCACCGCCGGATGCGTGATCAGCGCGCTCTCGACTTCGAACGGCGAGACCCAGATGCCCGACACCTTGAACATATCGTCGCTGCGGCCGCAGAACGTATAGCGCCCTTCGGCGTCACGAATGTATTTGTCGCCGGTGCGGGTCCAGTGCCCTTCAAACGTCTGGCGGCTTTTGCTGCGCTGATTCCAGTAGCCTTCGCCGGCGGACGGCGCGTCGACCAGCAACTCGCCGACCTCGCCATCGGCCACGTCGCTACCTGCTTCATTGACGAGGCGCACGCGATAGCCCGGCACCGGCTTGCCGGAGGAGCCGTATTTGATATCGCCGGGCGCGTTCGACAAAAAGATATGCAGCAGCTCGGTTGAGCCGACGCCGTCGAGAATGTCGACGTTGAAGCGCGCTTTCCAGCTGTTGCCGACCGACTCCGGCAGCGCTTCGCCGGCGGAGGTGCAGATGCGTAAGCGTGAGCCAGCGCCTTCGCTCTTCAGCGTCTCGTCATTCAGCATCGCCGAAAATAGCGTCGGCACGCCGAAGAAGATGCTGGGATTGTATTTTCCCATCAGCGCGAACATGACAGCGGGTGTCGGCCGCTCGGAATTCAGCACGGTAGTCGCCCCCACCGACATCGGAAACGTCAGCGCGTTGCCAAGCCCATAGGCGAAAAACAGTTTCGCCGCCGACAGCCCGACATCGTCCTCGCGAATCCCGAGCACCTGTTTCGCGTAAGTCTCCGCGGTCGCGGCGAGATTGGAGTGCAGATGCCGCACGCCCTTGGGCATGCCGGTCGAGCCGGACGAATACAGCCAGAACGCCGGCTCGTCGGCATGGGTCGCGGCGGTGGCGAATGAATCGCTTTCTTTCGCGATCTCATCCGACAGTTTCTTGTGGCCATGGGCATCCTTGCCCGAGACGACGACGTGCTCGAGATCCGGCACCCGCCCGACCATGTCCTTGACCACCGGCAACAGCGCCTCGGAGATGAACAGCACCCGCGCGCGGCAATCCGCCAGCACATAGGCGTATTGCTCCGACGTCAGCAGCGTGTTGAGCGGCACCGGGACGATGCCGGCGCGGATAGCGCCAAGAAAGACGATCGGGAAATCGATCGTGTCGAGCATGATCATCGCCACGCGTTCTTCGCGGCGGACGCCGAGCCGGCGCAGCAGATTGGCGAGGCGGCGGCTTTGCATCTGCAGCTCGCCATAGGTCAGCTCGGAGACCGTGTCGGTGAAAGCGAGTTTTGCGCCGCGGCCTTCATCGACATTGCGGTCGAGCAGCCAGGTCACCGCATTGTAGGAGCCCACGCGTCTTCTCCCCAGTTTTCTGAATTATAATTCATAGAAAGACACCGGGCGCGCTTGCTGTCAATCCTTATCGGCATTATCCTTCCTGCCGACAGACCGAGCGCGGAGCTAATGACCGAGGATCCCGAAACCAGCTTTCTCGAACAGCTCGGCCAGCGCGTCCGCACCATGCGGGCGCTGCGCGGGATGTCGCGAAAAGTGCTGGCGAAAGTGTCGGGCATTTCCGAGCGCTATATCGCGCAGCTCGAGGGCGGCAAGGGCAATGTGTCCATCGTGCTGCTGCGCCGGGTGTCCAACGCCATGGCCGCGCATCTCGAGGACCTGATTCCGAGTGGTGAGCCCGCGCCGGACTGGCCTGTGATCCGCGACCTTATCCGCAAGGCGACGCCGAACCAGATCGCGCATGCCAAGGACGTTCTCTCCGGCCAGGGCAACGGCGCGGCGCAGCGGCAGATGGCGTTCGCCGGCATCGCGCTGATCGGCCTGCGCGGCGCCGGAAAATCCACGCTCGGCAAACTGCTGGCCAAGAAAATCGGCTGGAGTTTTGTCGAGTTGAACAAGGAGATCGAGGCGCAGAACGGCTTGTCGGTCGCCGAAATCATCGCGCTCTATGGCCAGGAAGGGTTTCGCCGCATGGAGCAGGCCGCACTCGGACAATTGCTGGCGCGCAAAGAGCTGATGGTGCTGGCGACCGGCGGCGGCATCGTCTCCGAGCCTCTGACCTTCGACCTGATCCTGTCGTCGTTCTACACCATCTGGCTCAAGGCCGAGCCGGAAGAGCACATGGCGCGGGTGCGCCGCCAAGGCGACCTGCGCCCGATGGCGGATGACCGCTCCGCGATGGCCGAACTGCGCACCATCCTGCTCAGCCGCGAACCGCTATATGCCCGCGCCTCCGCCGTGGTCGATACCGCGGGGTTGACAGTGGACAACGCCGCCGCGCGGTTGATCGATACGGTTGCGCCGGTTCTACATAACGAATCACATGCGTTCGGGCGGCGCGTCGCGGCGTCCTGATCGCCGAATGCTTCGCTCGCAAAGCGAGGTCAGACGACGTGGTGGTTGCTCTGTCGTAACGTTATGCGACCCGGAGCCGAATGAGGCATCAATGAGTAAGAGTGATGTTTTTCTTGCTTATGGAAAAAGCCTATTATGGATCGCGCTTTTTGCGTCCGCGATATGCGGCGTGATGATCATCGTTCACGTGTTGTTTGTCGATTTCATACACGGCAATCCGAATAGAACACAGGGAAATGCGCTATCCATGATGGCCATCTTTCCACCGCTAGTCGGTGCCGTCGCCATCGCCGGGTCGTTCCTCGTATTTACGTTGCCTCAATTTTTTCAAGCCACGCTCATCGTTGCCTTTGGCCGACTGTTCGGAAGTCGAGCGCGATTCGTGGCTTTGCTGGCCTTACCGGTCACTACAATTCTGACTTGGTATTGCTATGACTATCTGACGCCCTCGGATGTCAATCTAGCTATAAACGTCGGCCCAGAATGGACTCCATATCAGCACGGAATTTCGCTGTCGCGCTATATGAAGACCTTGGGGTTTCAAGCGTCTGCGACGTTATTCAGCTTCTTGTATTTCGATACTGGCTTCCGCGGCGGTTCTCAAAAGCGTGTTATTGTTTCAACGCTGGCTATCGCGATCGTTGTTGGCGGAATCTGGGGCCGTGTAACAGCTCAACAGCAATTTCAGTTTTTGGGAGGTCAATCATCCCAGAAATGATTCCGCTAGGTGAAGGAAAGCCCCGCGGTAATCAAACGCCGAGATAGCGGTGCTGCAGATCGGGCGCCGCAATCAGCTCTTCCGAGGTGCCGGTCCACACCGCGCGGCCCCGTTCGATCAGGTAATGCCGGTCGGCAATGCGGGTGAGATTTTCAACGTTCTTGTCGATCACCAGAACCGATTGCCCGCGTGCTTTAAGCATCGACAGGCAGTTCCAGATTTCTTCGCGGATCAGCGGCGCGAGGCCTTCGGTGGCTTCGTCCAGGATCAACAGCCGCGGATTGGTCATCAGCGCGCGGCCGATGGCCAGCATCTGCTGCTCGCCGCCCGACAGCGTGCCGCCCATATTGCCCACGCGTTCGGCCAGGCGCGGGAACAGCGCGTGGATTTTTTCGATGGTCCATGGATCGCTTGCGCCGAGACGATTGCCGGACGCCGCGAGCAGGTTTTCGCGCACGGTCAGGTTGGGAAATATTTGGCGTCCTTCCGGGACGAGGCCAATTCCCAATTGCGCAATCCTGAATGAGGCAAGGCTGCGAACATCCTGCCCGGAAAACCGGATCGTGCCCGCGCGCGCCGGCGTCAGGCCCATAATGGAGCGGATGGTGGTGGTCTTGCCCATGCCGTTGCGGCCCATCAGGGCCACCATCTCGCCAGTTCGAACCGACAGCGACAGGCCAAACAGAACCTGGCTCAGGCCATAGCAGGTCTCGATGCTCTCGACGTCGAGCAGCGGCGTTGCGTCAGCCATGACGGGTCACCGCGTGCTGATCGCCGAGATAGGCGCGCTTGACCTCTTCGTTGCTGCGGATCGCGGACGGCACGTCTGATGCAATGACGCGCCCGTAGACCAGGACGGTGATGCGGTCGGCGAGCGCGAATACCGCGTCCATATCGTGCTCGACCAGCACGATGGTGACTTCGCGCCGCAGCTCCTGCAGCAGCTTCACCATCCGCGCCGATTCGGTGATGCCAAGGCCCGCCATCGGTTCGTCGAGCAGCAGCAATTGCGGTTTTGTGGCGAGCGCGACTGCCAGCTCGAGTTCGCGCTGCTCGCCATGGCTCAATTTCGACACGACAATTTCGGCGCGATGCGCAAGACCGACCCGATCAAGCGCGGCCCGCGCCGCTTCGCGCAGGTGGCCTTCCTTGCGCGCATTGCCCCAGAAGCGGAAGGAGTGACCGTCATGCGCCTGTGCCGCCAGCGCGACATTATCGATTGCGGTGAAGTCGGGCAGCAGCGAGGTGATCTGGAACGAGCGCGCGAGACCCAGCGCGCTGCGCCGGTGCGCCGGCAGGCTGGTGATATCCTGATCGCAAAAACGAATGCTGCCCGAATTCGGCAGCAGCTGTCCGGTGAGCTGGCTGATCAGCGTGGTCTTGCCGGCGCCGTTCGGCCCGATGATGGCATGCAGTTCTCCGCGCGCGACATCGAGCGAGAGATTGTCGGTCGCGACGATGCCGCCGAAGCGGCGCACCAGGTTTTCGACGCGGAGCAAGGGATCAACCACGGCGCAGCCTCCCCAACCATCCATCGATGCCGCCGCGGCCGAACAGCACCACCAGCAGCAGCAACGGCCCGATGATGATCTGCCAGTATTCGGTAATGCCCGACAGCACCTCCTCCAGCGCCAGGAAGGCGATGGTGCCGATCAACGGCCCGAACAGCGAGCCGATGCCGCCCAGAATTACCATCACCATCAAATCGCCGGAACGGGTCCAGTACATGATCGAGGGACTGATGAACTCGGTATGATTGGCGAGTAGCGCGCCGGCCAATCCGCACATCGCGCCCGCAATGACGAAGCAAGCGAGCCTGTAACGATAAACGGGAAATCCGATCGCCTGCATGCGCCGCTCGTTGGACCGGATGCCCTGGATCACGAGGCCAAAGCGCGAATTGACGATGCGCCAGACCAAATAAAGACACGCGAACAGCACGGCGAGGCAGACATAATAGAACTGCGTCCGGTTGGAGAGATCGATGAGGCCGCCGAATTGACTGCGGCGGTAGATCGTCAACCCGTCATCGGAGCCGTAGCGGTCGAGACCGGCCGCCACATAGTAGATCATCTGGCCGAAGGCGAGCGTGATCATGATGAAGTAGACGCCGCGGGTGCGCAGCGACAGCGAGCCGACCACAAGCGCGAACAGCGCCGACGCCAGCACCGCGACGGGAAACTGCACAAGCCCGGAGGTGATGCCCTCATGCGCAAGGATGCCGACCGCGTAGCCGCCGATGCCGAGATAGGCGGCGTGACCGAAACTCATCATGCCGCCATAGCCGAGGATCAGATTGAGGCTGGTGGCGGCGAGCGCAAAAATGATGATCCGGGTGAACAGGGTCAGCATGAAGACGTTGCCGGTAAACCCTGTGTATAGCGGCAGCAGAATCAGCGCGGCACACAGCAGCGCGATCAGGATCGTGCGTGGGTCGGTCGGCTTCATCGTTGCGATGTGGTCGGAAACAGGCCCTCCGGCCGCACCACGAGGACGATCGCCATCGTGAGATAGATCAGCATCGAGGACAGCGCACGCGCCGCCGACGACGCCGCAGTCCCACTGAGCACCAGCCGCAGCAGGTCGGGCAGGAAAATCCGCCCGAGCGTATCGACCAGACCGATCAGCACCGCGGCGGCGAATGCGCCGCGAATCGATCCGATGCCGCCGATGACAATCACAACAAAGGCGAGAATGAGGATGTTCTCGCCCATGCCGATCTGCACGGTGAGGATCGGCGCCTGCATCAGCCCCGCAAGGCCGGCGAGCGCGGCGCCGAGGCCGAATACTAGGGTGAACAGCAGATTGATGTTGATGCCGAGCGCGCCGATCATCTCACGATTGGATGCGCCGGCCCGGATCAGCATGCCGACGCGGGTCCGCATCACAATGACGTAGAGCATCAGGGCGACCGCAAGCGCGACCGCGATGATGGCGAGCCGGTACGCCGGATAGTAAACGCCGGGCAGGATTTGCACCGCACCGCTCAACCATGACGGCAGCGACAATGTCAGCCCGCCCGGCCCCCAGATCAGGCGGACCAACTCGTTGAAAAACAGGATCAGCCCGAAGGTGCCCAGCACCTGATCGAGATGATCGCGGCCGTAAAGCCGTTGAAACACGATGATCTCGAGAATCATCCCGACGATCAGCGTGGCCACCAGAGCAAGCGCGGCACCGAACAGAAAGCTCCCGGTCCAGGCGGCGAAGGTCGCGGCGAAATAGGCGCCCAGCATGTAAAGCGAGCCGTGCGCCAGGTTCACCAGGTCCATGATGCCGAAGACCAGCGTCAATCCGGCCGCCAGAAGAAACAGCAGCAGGCCGAATTGCAGGCCGTTCAAGAACTGTTCGAGCAGCAGCATGACCGGCCCCCCGACCGCGCGGCGGCCGTTATTTCATGGGACACTTATCATGAAACCGGTCCTGATTGTCCTTCAGGATCGTGGCGACAGTCTTCAGTCCGAACGTTCCATCGGCTTCTTTCACCGCTTCCTGCAGATAGAAATTCTGGATCGGAATGTGGTTGTTGCCGTATTTGAACGGACCGCGCACGGATTTGAAATTCGCCTTTTCCATTTCCTTCTGCATCTCGTCCTTCTTGCTCATGTCGCCTTTGACGGCGACCACGGCGCTGTTGATCAGCATCGCGGCGTCGTAGGCCTGTGCGCCATAGAAGGATGGGCCGTGCTTGTATTTAGCCCGGAAGTCGCCGACGAATTTCTTGTTGGCCTCGTTGGGCAGATCGTTGACCCATTCCTGCGCGCCGGGAACGCCAACCGCGAGATCCTTCTGCAGCGGTAGCGTGGTCTCGTCGATGGTGAACGCGGTGTAGAGCGGGATCTGCTCCTTCATGCCGGCCTGCGAATACTGGTTGAGAAACTGCACGCCGGCAGCACCCGGATAGAACACGAACACGGCGTCGGGCTTTGCCGCACGGGCCTTCGACAGCTCCGCCGAGAAGTCGAGCTGATCCGGCCATTTGGTATATTCCTCGCCGATCACCTCGCCCTTGAAGGTGCTCTTGGCCCCAGCGAGCATGTCCTTGCCGGCGGCGTAGTTCGGCCCGATCAGAAAAACTTTCTTGATGCCTTTCTGGTTCATGTATTCGCCGACGGCCTGCGGCGTTTGGTCGTTCTGCCACGACGTCGAGAAAATATACGGCGAGCACAACTCGCCCGCGACCTGGGATGGCCCGGCATTGGCGCTGATCAGAAATGTCTTGCTGTCGACCGCGGGTTTGATCGAGGCGAGATACACGTTCGACCAGATGTAACCGGAGATGAAATCGACCTTGTCCGACTGCACCAGTTTTTGGGTCTTCTGGTTGCCGACATCCGGCTTCTGGCCGTCGTCTTCGTAGATCACTTCCACCGGCAATCCGCCCATCTTGCGGCCGAGATGATCGAGCGCCAGTTCGAATGCATTGCGCATGTCATTGCCGATCACGGCGGTCGGGCCGCTCAACGTCGTGACAAAGCCGATCTTGATGGAATCCGCGGCAAAAGCGGGTTGCGCCAGCGCCAGAGCCGCTGCGCCCGCGAGCCAGAATGCCGTTTTCATGGTGTCTCCCCTCTCTTATTGTTTTGCTGATGTGTTTTTTGCGAACTCGAAGGCCAACGGCAAGCACGACCTTCGGCTTCCCTCAAAGCCACCGGCCAGCCCGCAAGCGATCATGCACCATAATTCGCGAGAAGCGTGAATGGCAAGAATTATAATTCAGGTTTTGGCGGCTGCGACTTTATGTCGAGCGCACAGGCCCAAGCGCAGCGAAATTCAGGGAAGCCCGCCCGACCGGATCGCCGTGTGGCACGCCGGCACATCATAATTGGACGCGGGTGCTGGCCACGAGTCGGGCGCCGCGAAACCCTGTGCACTCGAGCACACTCGCCGGTGCAAGCGGGCCTGGAACGACAACATTAAATGACGTGGAACCGTCTTTCACGTCCGCGGTATGGATGGTCCGTCCGTTGAGCAGCACGTCGATACGCTGCACGTTGCTTGTAACCGCCGTCACGGCGAGCGAGCCGTCGGCGTTCTTGCTGCAAGTCGCTACCAGCCGTTGGCGGTCCATGCCGGCCAAAATTCCGCATGCATGGGCGATCAGGTCGGTGTTGTGCTCCAGCACGTCTTTCGGCGTCATTCGATAGATCTCATCAGGGACAACGCCGAGGTCTTCCAGTGGCTCGCCCGAACGCAACCCGACACGCGTGCTGCGCCGGATGGCAACCCGGAATGATGCTCCGGCCGGGATCGGCTTGAACGGCGAAGACCTCGGCGGCAATGTCTGTTCGAGATTGGTATGCTCCCAAACATTGGCGCCGCCCGCCCCGGTATGACCGCTGGTGCCGAGAATGAATCCGATGTTGTGATCCTGAAAGCCGGCCGCGAACATGTCGGTCGTGCTGTAGCACCCCGCATCGACGATCAGCACCACGGGACCCTGGTAAGTCTGTCCGATCGAATTGCAGAACTCGGGATCGGTTAGCGGAAATCCCTGCGTGAACGTCGCGCCGGTCTCGACCCCCTCGTTGGCCGACTCTTTCCACTGCGCGAGTTCGCCGGGCCGCTGGCACATTCGCAGGGTGAGCGGCGTGTTGATCAAGTGGAAGCGCTCCGGCTCGATCGTCACCGGAGTCATGGTTTGTAGCAGCCCTTCGCCGGCGGCGATGGTGCCGCCACCGTTGCCACGGACATCGACGATAAGTCCCTCCTGCGGAAGAAGGGCTGCAATCCGGATGAACTCGCGGATGAACGGCTCGACCTCCGTGATCGCAAACGTGACGATTCGAATATATCCAAACGTGCCCTTCGGGCTCGATACCTTGCCGAACTGCTTGATCACGTCCGGCATCACGCTGCTCGCAGTAAGATCGACGCCGCCCAATATCGCGCCGGCTGCGAGAGCCGACGCTTCGGCTGCCGAACCAGGACGTGGAGCACGCGCCGATCGACGCGAGGCTTTTGCAGCGACCTTCGCGGTCCGGCGGCGGGGCGCTGCGCCCAACTCTGGCGCGAGTTCTCCCGCGGTCATGGCGGTAGCGGTCATTACCCGGTCGTGGAACGCCCGCGCTGCGTTGTGCGCCTTGATACCCAGCTTGGTCATTTTCCGCTGCGCAGACACAGCGTCGGGAGCGAACAGGAGTTTCCGCACGCGGCGCTGCATCTCAGCCTTGGCGTCGATGCCGACCCGCAACAGATGAGCATCGCCGGCTGCGAACCGGTCGGCTCCAGGTACGGATCCGCCACCCCCGCCGGGCGCCGGCGGCGGCATGAAGACCTGCCAATCGAATCGCGCCTCCCGTACCGGGCCCGTCCCGGCAGCGGACAAATAGCTCACGACGACCCATTCCTCGTCGGGGGGCAGCGACATCCCCATCCACCTGTTGGTCATCGACTGAAGGCCTTGCAGATGCCTGGCATCGAGGTTGCTGCCAGCCTCGCGGTCGGCGTTGATCTGGACCGCCGTGTCAATCGGGATTCCGTTCCAATGGGTCACCGCCACGCCCGGCTTGAAGTTCGGATCGGACAGCGTTCCCGTCACCTCGGTGACGACGTAGCGCGATTCAGGCTCCTTATTCGGTCCGGACGCTTCGAAGCATTCCTCGATATGAAAGGGCACGAACGCGACACGGCTGCGATAGGGCTCGGGCAGAATGTAATTTGTGTGGAGATCGCGCAGATGGACGAAGATCGAGATCATCTCGTTATGGAACGCTCGCTCCGTATAGGCGCCCGCGCGCTGCTTGACGAGCCGCAGACGCTGCACCGGCTCGATCGCGTGCATGGCGCGCTTCAAGGGAAGATGCACGTAAGTCTGGTCGATCATGAGGAGAGCTTGGTCGATGATCGTCACACGGTCCGCGGGCTTTAGTTCGCGTTTGCCCGCGTCGGCGAGGAAGTCCGCGAGGGGCTGGATATCGCCCAGATTTGCCTTGACGGTCTTGCTCAGGCGGACCTTTACGGTGTCGTCGGCGCGGCGCCGAGGCTTGGCCTTTGCGCGATGAGTGTTCGATGCCCGCTTCGCTTTCGCGCGACCCTTTCGCTTTGTCGCGGTCGCAGTTTTTGCGATTGATTTGGCCATCGGCACTCTCCCAACCCGATACTCCTCGCCGAGTGCGCCCGTCTCCAGCGACACTGGCGGCTATCGAGGTTGCACCCGGTCCGGCCTGACTGCAACTGCGAACGCAAAGAGAGTGATCGGTCGCAGCACGGTGCGCGGGAGCTTATTGGCGGGTCAGAACGGATGGCGCGCGGAGTACTCTGCTCGCCCTATCCATAGGTCGGCTTCTGCGGCCAACCCGCCGGCGAGTCCTCGAACTCCTGCTGCCGGCCATAGGGCGTCATGTCGAGCAGCGCGCGGGCGTCGGTGAGCGCTTCGGTGCCGCGCGCGTAAGCCGAATAGGTGTGGAAGACGTCGTCACCGAGGTGGAAGAAAACACTGAGGCCGTGCTCTTCGCCGGTGGTCGCGTTGGGGACCTTGGCCGCTTCCAGCTCGGCCTTGTTGCGATAATTGTATTCGATCGGCGCGACCTTCTCGTCATTGGTGACGTGAAAGTCGTAGTTGAAATCGCTGCCGAGTGAGGACACCCACGTGAAGGGCCATCCCTGCCGCTCCTTGTAGGCCTCGAGCTTGGCCAGCGGGGCGCGAGACACCATCACGAAGGTCGTATCGCGATCGTTCAGCATGCTTAGGTCGCCGAGCGTGTTGGCGTAACCGGTGCAGCCGGAGCAGCCTTTCTCCCAGGCCGGGTCGAACATGAAATGATAGACGATGAGTTGACGGCGGCCCTCGAACAGATCCTTGAGACTTTCCTCGCCGCCCGGCGCTTCGAACAGATAGCTCTTTTCGATCTTCACCATCGGCAACCGGCGCCGCTCGGCATTGACGCGGTCGTATTGTCTGGTGAGTTCCTTCTCCTGCGAGAGCAATTTTTTGCGCTCGGCGAGCCACTGCTCGCTTGAAACAATGGGTGGATGCGGGACCTCAGCTACGCTCATGTCCTACTCCTGTTTTGATTCAGCGGCGCTGCGTTAACGGCGTAACGCCGGATCGGTTGCATGCGTGTGCCGTGCTAAGCATCCGGCGCGGGCGAAAACTCAACGTCTTCCGCGACATAGGACGCATGGCGAAAATCGCGGATGGTTGCGACCCTGTCGCCGTCCCATTGCAGCAGTATGAAATATCTCGGCTTTTCGGACGGCACGCCGGGATCGAACACGAGAATCGCCGGTCGTCCTTCCACCAGCCCGGGCACAAGGTGCCAATCCTCAACTTTCGAATAGTTTCCAAAATACCTGCTGACTTCGGCCTTGCCGTTCATCCTTGTCTTGTTGACGAGATCGAGCCGTACATCGTCGGCGATCATGTTGCGAATGGCGTCGAAATCACGGGCGTTGAAATGTTCGACATAGGCGCCGAGCCGGGCGCGGTCGGCCTCCGACAACGCCGGCTGCGGCATATCATCCGGTTCGTTCGCGAGTTCGCTCAAGCGCGTGCGCCCGCGGTGCAATGCCGCCTTTACCGCGGGGAGGCTGAAGTCCATCACCTCGCAAATTTCCTGCTGCGAACATCCCAGCACATCCATCAGGATGACGCTCGCCCGCTGCGCGACCGGAAGCCGCATGAAGGTTCGCAAACTAGCGGTTGCGATCTGGCGGTGTTCGACGACGTCGGCAGGGTCGGCAACCATGTCCACCTCCTCGCCGGATTGAAACGCTTGCTGACGGTTGCGGCGGCGCAGGAAATCCAGCGCCGTGTTATGCGCGATCCGAAACAGCCAGCCTTCGGGATTTCCGATCGGTCCGGCTGACGGAAAAGACTCCACCGCCTTGATCAGCGCGTCCTGCACCACGTCCTCGCCGTCGATCACGGAGCCGACCATGCGCGCGCAGTAGCGATGCAGTTTCGGCCGCATCCCGGCGAGCAGCCGATCGAAGTCCGCCGCGGCCGAAGCGCTGGGCATGGTGTCCATTCTGCCTCCGGAAATTTCAGGTCTCCAGCATCCGGTAATTGCCGACGACGGTCACACTAGCCGCCAGCGGCGGCTCGATGCAGCGTTCGCGAATTCCACTCTGGAACGCCTTGAAGGCATCCAGCGAGGGAAGCGGCGTGCTGCCTTCTTCCGCCTCGACGAAATGGACGAATGTATCGTCGTCGAGCCGCAACGACAGATAACGGACGCCGGCGGGCGCCTTCGCCTTCAGTTCCTCGAACACTTTTGCGATCAATCCCGCATTTTGGTCGGCGGCTTCGGGCTTTGTCTTATACCTTATCAACGTTCGTTTCATCATTCTCTCCATCGTGATCGACGCCACACCAGCGTGGCTGGATAGCGTCTCGGCCCATAGACGTTCGAAAGCGGCGGAAGGATTCGGTCGGGGAAAAATAATTGCGAACCGATGCTGGCCTGGATTGCTGCAATACCCTTGGACCGAAGCGTCCAAAGGACTACATACAAATTGAACGTTCGGAGGGCCCTCCCACATGACGGCAGAGAACGCGGCCGCAGCCCATCGCGTCGTGATCGTCGGCGCCGGGTTTGGCGGGCTGGAGGCGGTGTATCGGCTCGCCGGCGCGCCGGTCACGGTCACGCTGGTCGACCGGCGCAACCACCATCTGTTCCAGCCGCTGCTGTATCAGGTCGCGACCGCCGCACTCGCGACCTCAGAGATCGCGTGGCCAATCCGCTATCTGCTGCGCGGACGCCCCGAGGTCACGACCTTGCTCGCCACGGTGACCGGCGTGGATGTAAATGCGCGCCGCGTGATGCTCGATGGCGGCGACACCCTGCCCTACGATACGCTGCTGCTCGCCACCGGCGCCCGCCACGCCTATTTCGGCCACGACGAATGGGAGCCATTCGCGCCCGGCCTGAAGACATTGGAGGACGCCACCACGCTGCGGCGGCGCATCCTGATCGCGTTCGAGGACGCTGAGCGCGAGAGCGATCCGCAACGGCGCGCCGCGCTGCTGACCTTCGTCATCATCGGCGCCGGCCCGACCGGCGTGGAGCTCGCCGGCACCATCGCCGAATTGGCGCAGGACACGCTGCCGCCCGACTTCCGCAACATCGACACCCGCAAGGCACGCGTCGTGCTGATCGAGGCGGGAACGCGCGTACTGGCCGGTTTTCCCGATGATTTGTCGGCCTATGCGCAGCGCTCGCTGGAAAGTCTCGGCGTCGAAGTCGCGTTCGGACAGCCCGTCACGGAATGCACTGCCGATGGCGTCGTCTATGGCGACAAGAAACTGGAAGCCAAGACCATCATCTGGGCCGCCGGCGTGCGCGCCTCGCCCGCCGCTGAATGGCTGGGCGTGCCGGCCGATCGCGCCGGCCGCGTGCAGGTGCTTCCCGATCTTACCGTCCCCGGTCATCCGGAAGTCTTTGCCGTCGGCGACACCGTGACGATCAACGGTCCCGACGGCAGCCCGATCCCCGGCATTGCGCCAGCCGCCAAGCAGCAAGGACGTTACGTCGCGAGCACCATCAGGGCGCGGCTGCGCGGCGAAAAACTTGGCCCCTTCGTCTACAAGCACGCCGGGAGTCTCGCGCAGATCGGCAGGCGGCTGGCGGTAATCGATTTCGGACGGGTAAAACTGCGCGGCGCGCTGGCGTGGTGGGTGTGGGGCGTCGCCCACATCTATTTCCTGATCGGCCTGCGCAACCGGCTCAGCGTCGCGATCAGCTGGCTGTGGATCTACACCCGCCAGCAGCGCGGCGCCCGCCTGATCACGCAAGGCCGCGCCAAGGTGAGCAATTACTGGCCGTAGTGAAGTCGTCATGGCCGGGACAAGCCCGGCCATGACGGAAAAAGGCCTATCTATTTCACCAGCGAGCAGCCGCCGTCCGCGATCGGGCGGAACGCCTGCTCGGCGGGAATGGTCGAAACCAGTCTGTAGTAGTCGTACGGATATTTCGACTCCTCCGGCTTCTTGACCTCGAACAGATACATCGGATGAATCACGCGGCCGTCCTGGCGGATGGTGACGTCGCCGAACAGCTTGTCCTTGCCCTTGAACTTCTTCATCTGCGGCACGGCGTCCTGGGCCGCATCGCTGCCGGTCGCAGCCACTGCGTTGAGATACGCCAGCGTCGAGGCGTAGACGCCGGCCTGATTGCCGCTCGGCATCTTGCCGTTCATGCCGGGCCGTGCCGCGAAGCGTTTGGCGAAGGCGCGGGTGTCGTCGTCCATGTCCCAGTAGAACGCTTCGAGCAGTTGCAGACCTTGCGCGACCTTCAAGCCCATGCCGTGCACGTCGTTCACGAACAGCAGGAACGCGACCATGGTTTGCCCGCCCTCTTTCGTGCCGAATTCAGCCGCCTGCTTCACGGCGTTGATGGTATCGCCGCCGGCATTGGCGAGACCGATCACCTTGGCCTTCGAACCCTGCGCCTGCAGCAGGAACGAAGCGAAGTCCGACGTTCCCAATGGATGTTTGCTCGAGCCCAGCACCTTGCCGCCGTGCTTCTCGATGTAATTGGTCGCCTCCGCCTCGATGCCCTGGCCGAGCGCGTAGTTTACCGTGATGAAATACCAGTCCTTGCCGCCGCGCGCCATCATCGCCGCCGCGGTGGTGTTGCCGGTGGCCCAGGCGTCGTTGACCCACTGGATAGTGTTGGGCGAGCAGGCTTTTCCGGTCAGGTCCGAACTTGCGGTGGAGGACGCCAGAAACGTCATCTTGGAATCGCGCAGCAGCGAGTTGATGGTGAGCCCTACCGCGGAGTTCGGCACGTCGACCACGGCGTCGACCTTGTCGACATCGAGCCATTTGCGCACGATCGCGGAGCCGACATCGGCCTTGTTCTGGTGGTCGGCATAGACGATCTCGACCTTGATGCCCTTGCCGCCGCCGTTGAAATCTTCCGCCGCCATCCGCGCGGCCTCAACCGAGCCCATGCCGTTGGTGTCCTGAAAAATGCCGGAGATGTCGTTCAGCACGCCGACGCGGACGATGTCGTCGGAGATTTCCGCGTATGCCGACGAAGCGGCGCACGCCAACGCAAGCGCCAGATAAACCTTGAAGCCCCTCATCTCGTCTCTCCCTCTTGATTGTTTTGTGTTTTGCTCTTCTGAATTCTGTCTCACGCAGAGCAGCCGATCCATTCGGTGCAGGCATCGTCTTCCAGCATTGCTACGGCGGCCGCTCGCCGCGTCAGCACCGCGCGCTGGTTGATATAACCCTTGTCAGTGATCTCGCCGCCGTCAACGGACGCGGGCTCGGCCAACAGCAGCGCCCGCGTCGCGTGCGTGGATGAGCCGCCGCCCCGCGCTTTCAGCTTTGCCAACCCCTGCGCGATCGCTTCACGCAGCTTTTCGCTGCCGAGCACATCATCCACGCCGGTGCTATCCGGCAGGCCCGTATGTGCGCGGCACGCTGCGATGTTCGGAAACACCAGGAAGCGCACGTGATCGCCGCCATGGCCGGTAATCACGATGTCCTGCGCCAGCGGCGCTAGTGCTGTAATGCCGGCGACGCGCAATGTGCCGACGCTGACCCAGGTGCCGGAAGTAAGCTTGAAATCCTCCGCGACCCGACCATCAAAGAACAGTCCGCGTTCCGGGCGCTCCCGATCTGCGAAGGTCACGGCGTCGCCGATCAGATAGAAGCCGTCGGCGTCGAACGCCTTCGCGGTCAGTTCAGGCGCTTTCCAATAGCCGGGCGTCACATTGGGCCCGCGCACGCGCACCTCGAGCTTGTCGCCCGATGGCACCAGTTTCAGTTCGGTGCCGGGGATCGGCACGCCGATATTGCCGGATCGCGCCGCCTGGAAATGGCAGTCGGTGGCGAGCGGCGAGGTCTCGGTCGAACCCCACGCCGACACCATCGGCATCGCGCGCCCCACGGTCGTGATCGACAAGTCCTCCAGCGCGTCCCACAGGTTCTGCGGCAGCGCAGCGCCGGCGTAAAACGCAAACTTTACCTCGCTGAAAAACCGGCGGCGCAGTTCCTCGTCGTCGCGAAATGCCGCGATCAGCATGTCAAAACCGCGCGGCACATTGAAATACACCGTCGGCATCACGCTGCGCAGATTGGCGAGCGAGGTGGCGAACAGGCCGGGCGCCGGCTTGCCGCCGTCGATATACAACGTGCCGCCGTTACGCAGCACCAGGTTGAAGTTGTGATTGGCGCCGAAGGTGTGGCTCCACGGCAGCCAGTCAAGAAGGACCAGATCGCCTTGCGCGCTGTCGAGGAAGGACCAGGTCTGCGCCTTGGCCTGCTGGCTCGAGGTCAGCATGCGCTGGGTGTTGATCACGGCCTTCGGCGTGCCGGTCGATCCCGAGGTGAACAGGAATTTTGCGATGGTGTCCGGCGTGATAGCCGCGAAGGCTTGCGCGACCGCTGACGTTTCGGGTGTCGCGGCGATGGTGCGGAATGTAATCGCATCAGCATCCGTGTCTCCGCTCACGATTGCCGCGCCGTGCAGCGGCTTGATCGCTGCCAGCGCCGGCGCGAAGGCCTTGAGGCTGGACACATAGATCGCGCCGGGATCGAGCAGCGTGATCATGCTTTTGAGCTTGTCGAAATCCTTCGACATCAGCGAATAGGCCGGCGAGATCGACGCCACCGGCACGCCGACATGCATCGCCGCCAGCGCGAACAGCGCGTGCTCGATGCTGTTGTCGGACAGCACAACCAGCGGCCGCTCAGCGCTCATGCCCTGCGAAAGAATCCAGGCGCCGACGGCGCGAACCTGCCGCAAGGCCTCGGCATAGCTGACGGTGATCCACGGCGCGTCGGCACTCGAACGCTCGCCGAGAAAAGTCCGCTCCGGCGCCTGTCGCGCCCACTGCTCCAGCCAGTCGCCGACGCAACGCGCCGCCGGTTGCAGTGGCGTGGCCGATTTCAGCCAGATGCTGCCGTCGGCGCGGCGCTCGGCCACGACATCAGGCGCCGCGAACAGCGCTTCCGGATCATCGCGGCGACTGCTGGCTACGACATTCATGCGGCGTCCCTATCGCCCATCTTCACATGCAGGCCAACGTTTGCTCTACGCGACAAAAACACATCCCGGCAACGCGCCGGCGGCGCTTGCGCAAATTGTACGCATGAATGCATCGCGCTTAGCGAATAAGCAATTGCCTGCTGCAAAAGCTGCGAATAAAGAATAAGCAGCTAGCATAGCCACTCTACAAGCAGCTGAAAATGATGGGAGAATCCGTGCCGCGGCGGCGCCGGACGCCGTTGTACACAATGGCATAGGCCTTGCTTAGTTCACTCCGAGAGTTCTCTGGCTCGGGGGCGCAGGCGATGGCGGGCTCAAAGTATCCTTCCCAAGGCACGGTCGCCGCGGAGCCGGGCCCGATCGATCTCGACTGGGCGGCGACCGCACTCCTCATCATCGACATGCAGCGCGATTTCATGGAGCCCGGCGGCTTCGGCGAAACGCTTGGCAACGATGTCTCGCAACTGGCGCGCGCGGTGAAGCCGATCGCGGCGGTGCTCAATGCGGCGCGCGACAGCGGCATGCTGGTCGTGCACACCCGCGAAGGACATCTGCCTGATCTGTCCGACGCGCCGCCGGCCAAGATCGAGCGCGGCGCGCCGAGCTTGCGCATCGGCGATCCCGGCCCGATGGGACGCATCCTGATCCGCGGCGAAGCCGGTCACGACATCATCCCGGCACTCTATCCGCTCGACAGCGAAATCGTCATCGACAAGCCCGGCAAGGGCGCGTTCTACGCCACCGAACTCGGCGACGTGCTGCAGAAATACGGCATCGAGAATCTGCTGGTGTGCGGCGTCACCACCGAAGTCTGCGTCAACACCACCGTGCGCGAGGCCAACGACCGCGGCTATCGCTGCGTGGTGCTGGCCGACGGCTGCGCATCGTATTTTCCCGAATTCCACGAGATGGGCCTGAAGATGATCAAGGCCCAAGGCGGCATTTTCGGCTGGGTCAGCGACTCCGCCGCGATTCTTGAGGCGATGACGCCGGAGACTTCGAAAATTTCAGCAGCGGGAGGGTCACGATGAGCACGAGCATGACGGGGACTGCCGGAAAGACCGACTTCAAGCCGGTGTTATGGACGCCGGGTGACTGGAACGCCTTCTTCGGCTTCGGCACCAACATCCTGGTCAACATGCTGGTGCTGACCGGGCTGTTGCGGTTCGTGCTGAAAATGCCGGACTCACTGGTGTTCGGCCGCATCCTGCCTGCACTCGGCCTGATGATGTGCCTGTCAACCTTCTACTATGCCTGGCTCGCCTATCGGTTGGCGCAAAAGACCGGCCGCACCGACGTCTGCGCGCTGCCGTCGGGCGTCAGCGTGCCGCACATGTTCATCGTCACCTTCGTGATCATGCTCCCCATTACCATCAGGACCGGCGATCCGATGAAAGGCTGGGCGGCCGGCCTGGTCTGGGTATTCTTCCAGAGTTTTATCCTGATGATCGGCGGCTTCATCGCGCCCTATATCCGGCAAATCACGCCGCGCGCGGCCCTGCTCGGCACGCTGGCCGGTGTCTCGGTTACTTTCATCTCGATGCGCCCGGCGTTGGAAATGTACATGACGCCGCAGATCGGCTTGGTCTGCTTCGCCATCATCCTTGCAAGCTGGTTCGGCGGTGTGAGGTATTGGAAAGGGATCCCCGCAGGTCTCGTCGCGATCGCGGTCGGCATGATCATCGCGTGGGGCTCCAACCTGTTCGGTCTGGGACTCGGCGGCCTCAGCGTAAAGGGCCTCGGCGATGCCTTCGCGAGCTTCGGCTTCTCGGTGCCCCTGCCGGCATTCGGCACGGTATTCTCGGGCTTCGAATTCCTCGGCATCATTCTGGTGACCGCGATTCCGTTCGGCATCTACGACCTGGTCGAGGCGATGGACAACGTCGAATCCGCCGAGGCCGCGGGCGACGAATATCCCACCACCCGTGTGTTGACCGCCGACGGCGTGGTCAGCCTGATCGGCTGCCTGATGGGGAACCCCTTCATCAACGCGGTTTACATCGGCCATCCCGGCTGGAAAGCGATGGGCGGCCGGATCGGCTACTCGGCCGCGACCGGAATCATGGTGGTGGTGCTGTCATGGTTCGGCATCATCTCGGTGCTGCTGGCGCTGGTGCCGGTGGTCGCGATCTCGCCGATCCTGTTGTACATCGGCATGCTGATCGGCGCGCAGGCATTCCAGACCACGCCGATCAAGCACGCGCCCGCGATCGTGCTTGCGCTGACGCCGCATCTTGCGGCATGGGCCAAGCTGCAGATCGACACCATGCTGGGCGCAACCCTGAGCGCGGCGCAAACGGTCGGCGCGCTGGCGCCCGACAAGGTCGGCGCGGTCAAGACCGCCGCGATCGCCTCGTTGCCGCAACAGGGCGTACTTTATCACGGGTTGGAAGTCATGGGCGGCGGCTCGATCCTCACCGGGCTTGTGCTCGGCGCGATCGGCGTGTTCGTGATCGAGCGCGACTTCATGAAGGCCTCCGCCTTTGCATTCGCAGGCGCAGTGCTGACCTATTGCGGCTTCATGCATGGCGAGGCGGTCGGCATCGGCGGCGGATTGGGCGTGACGCCGGGCGTAGCACTGGCTTATGCTGTGGTAGCGGCCGGATTTCTCGCAGTTGAGAAACTCGGCGCCGGCAGCCTTTCCGTTACGCACCCGGAGCCTCCTCTTGCAGTACCTGCCGAATAAAGTCGGCGACATGAGCGGCGCGGCCCAGTTCAGGACCGCGCCGTGACGGAAACAGTCGCTGCGATTGTCGCCGCGCATCGCGCGGGTGCACTATCGCCTGCGCGGACCGTGGCGCGCAGCTTTCAGCGTATCCGCGACCACAACGATCCCGCTATTTTCATCAGCTTGCGCGACGAAGCCGAGGCGGTGGCGGAAGCCGCCGCGCTGACACGAAAAGATGCCGCGCAGCTTCCGCTCTACGGCGTGCCGGTCGCAGTAAAGGACAACATCGACGTCCTGGGTCTGCCGACCACCGCCGCCTGCCCGGCCTTTGCCTATTCGCCGGCCCGCGATGCGACCTCGGTCGAGCGGCTGCGCGCGGCCGGCGCCATCGTGATCGGCAAGACCAATCTCGATCAGTTCGCCACCGGTCTCGTCGGCGTGCGCTCGCCCTACGGCATCCCGAACAATCCGATGCGCGGCGATCTCATTCCCGGCGGATCGAGTTCGGGCTCGGCGGTGGCGGTGTCCGCCGGCCTTGTGCCGCTCGCGCTCGGCACCGATACCGCCGGCTCCGGCCGCGTGCCTGCGATGCTCAACAACATCGTCGGGCTGAAGCCGAGCCTCGGGCTGATCTCGACCGCGGGCGTGGTGCCGGCCTGCCGCACGCTGGATTGCGTGTCGGTCTTCTCGCTCACGGTTGACGATGCGATGACGGCGCTGGCCGCGATGGCCGGCCCCGACGGCGCCGATCCGTTTTCGCAAGCCCGGCCCTTGACCGCCATGACGGGATTTCCAGCCGCGTTGAAGCTCGGCGTGCCGCGCCAGGGTCAATTGATTTTCTTCGGGGACAAGGCCGCGGAGAAAGCCTATGGCGATGCGATTTCGCGGTGGACCGCGCTTGGCGCCGATTTCGTTGAATTCGACCTTGAGCCTTTTTATGAGACCGCGCGGCTGCTCTATGAGGGACCGTGGGTCGCCGAGCGCTACCTGGTGATCCGTAACCTGCTGGCGTCGTCGCCGGATGCGATCCATCCGGTGACGCGCGAGATCGCAGCGGGAGGCGCGCGTCTCACTGCGGCGGACACTTTTGCAGCGCTGTACCGGCTGCAGGCATTGCGCCGCATCGCCGAGCGCGCCTTTGCAAAGATCGATGCGCTGGTGCTGCCGACGGCGCCGACCGCGTACTCGACGGCGCAGGTGCTGGCCAATCCGGTCGAACTCAACAGCCGGCTCGGTACCTACACCAATTTCGTCAATTTGCTCGATCTGTGCGGCCTGGCGCTGCCGGCGGCGATACGGCCTGACGACATTCCGTTCGGAATTACGCTGTTGGCGCCGGCGGGACACGACGCGCAGCTCGCCAGCATCGGACGTGTGTTCCATGCCGACACCAAATTGACCATGGGCAGTCGAAATTTGCCGCAGCCGGCGCTCGCGCCATTGCCGACGGGTGTAAGCGGCGACGAGATCGCCATTGCCGTCGTCGGCGCACATCTGTCCGGCATGGCGCTCAATGGCGAATTGAAAGCGCTGGGCGGGCGATTGCTGGAAGCCACCGCGACCGCGCCGGACTACAAGCTGTATGCATTGCGCGGCGCCACGCCACCGAAACCGGGCATGTTGCGGGTCGAGGCCGGCGCGGGATCGTCGATCGAACTCGAAGTCTGGGCGCTTTCCGCGGCGGCGTTTGGAAAATTCGTCGCAGCAATTCCGCCGCCGCTGTCGATCGGGACGATCCGGTTAGCCGACGGCTCCGGCGTGAAAGGCTTCTTGGTCGAGCCGGCCGCGATCGCCGGCGCGCGCGACATCTCGCACTTCGGCGGCTGGCGCGCGTTCATGGCGGAAGAAGCGGCGCCTGCGAAATAATTCTACGCCGATACTTCCGCCAACCGGAACGGTGCGTTACGGAATCGGGCGCTCGAAAACCCGTTCGACCTCGATCGTAGGCACGCCGGCGCCGTTGAGGTCGTTCGTGGTGTACACGGCGATCACGTCAAGCGACAGTTTGCATTCGATGACGAAGAAGCCGTCGATGAAGGTTGCGGCGGGGACGTCAAAGAATTTGTGCAGATCGGCACAACCGAAAAACTGCGCGCCATCAGGACCGATCCTTCCATCACGAAACGGCGAGATCTTTCCATCGGTCATCTCGCCCGCCAGCGCGAGCTTGTATTTGAAAGGTATGATGTCCCTGTTCGGATTGTGAACATTGACGACCGTTTCGTAAATGCCGTGCGCGATCCTTCCCGAGTCCTTGTTGAGACCGCAAACAACTTTCGTAGCATATTGAAAAGTCATGACGTCCTCCCCTGATTGTCCTCACAACACACTTTGGAGAGACAATTTGGCTTTTGTACGATCTTAGATTGCTAAGGGAGGAGAACGGGTTAGCGCGCAAACCGGACGGTTTCAACCCAAACCCGGCAGGAGAAGGCGTTACACCGACACCGCGTAGAGTTCGTACTCGCCGCGCACCAGTTCGATGTGGGCGCGCATCGCGGCCGCGGCGCCGACGCGGTCGCCGCGCATGATCGCCACCACGACGCGGTCATGCTCGGCCTGAGATTTCGCGAGCCGCCCGAGATTGCGGAACTGCGCGCGGCGGAACGGCTGCACCCGCACCCGCGTTGCCAGCGTCATCTCGGCGATGTAGCCGTTCTGGGAGCCGGCATAGATCGCGTTGTGAAAGCGCTCGTTGACTTCGTGAAACCGCTCCGGATTGCCGGCATAGCTCAGCACCCGCAATTCCTCATGCACGGCCTCGAGCGCATGGCGCTCCGCGGCCGGCATTCGTTCGGCGGCAAGGCCCGCGCACAGCGCTTCCAGCTCCGCCATCGCCTCGAACATGCCGGTCAGGCGATCCAGCGACGGCCGCGCCACCACGGCGCCGCGATGCGCCCGCGCGTCCACTAGTCCGCTGGCGGCGAGCTGGCGCAGCGCCTCGCGCACAGGCGTGCGCGATACGCTGAAACGCTGCGCGATCTCGGTCTCGTCGAGCGCGGCCCCCGGCGGAAGCGCGCCGCGCACGATCTCGTCGGCGAGTTGCAGCCGCAATTCCTCCGCGCGGGTGACCTTGCCCGTAATAGCCGATGACGCGCGATCGACGCGGCTGACCACCTCTACGCGAGCGAGCGGACGAGGCGAAGCATCGGTCGGAAGATCGTCCAGACTCATGTCTTTTGATCCTGCGGTTCAGCGATAATGCTGACATGGGCGGCGACGATGCGCCAGCCTTCAGGAAAGCGAATCCAGGTCTGCATCTGCCGCCCGACCTTGCCCACGAGCTGCTCGCGATAAAACAGCGTCGAGGCCACGGCGGTGTCGCGGCCGTAAGTGGTGATCAGCGTCTTCGCGGTTTTACGCCCCAGCCCTATCGGCGAGCGCGCGGCGCGAAACGCCATGATCTCGTCATAGCCATAGAGATTTTCGCCGACGCCGTAGCGCAGCGATCGCTTGTCGGGGTGGAATAACTCATCGAGCACGGCGACGTCGTTCGATACCAGCGCCTTCTCGTAGCGCTCGAATTGCGCGGTCACCTCGGCCAGCACGTCGGGCAGATCGATATCCATCCTAAAAACCTTTCGGACGTGGAGCGGCAACCGCGCCCATACGCTCCAGCGCATAGGCGACGCGCAGCGCGATGTCTTCGCGCCAGGGTGCGGCGATGATCTGGACGCCGATCGGCATCGGTTGAAGCGGAATCGGCACCGCGACCACCGGCAGACCGATGAAGGATATCGGCTGGGTGTGGATGCCGATATTGGCGCGCACCGGCAATTCGACGCCATCAAGCACAAACGTTTGCTGGCCAAGCTTCGGCGCGGTGCAAGGCGTCGCCGGGGCGATCAGAACATCGACCGATTTGAAAATTTCCAGCACCTGTGCGCGGTACCAGCGGCGAAACTTTTGTGCGCGATCCACGAACGGCGCCGGAATCATCGCACCCGCGATCAGCCGGTCGCGCACCGCGGGATCGAAATCGTTCGGGCGCTTGCGCAGGCGGTCGAGATGCAGCGACGCGCCCTCGGTCGCAGTGATGACATAGGCCGCGGCGCGGGCGCGCGAGGCTTCCGGGATGTCGATGACGCGCGTGGTGCCGAGCGCCTTGGCGACGCGAGCGACCGCCTCTTTGGTTTCCGCAAAAATGTTGCGCTGAAAATGCCCGCCGGCAATGGCGATGCGGAGTGAGCCTATATCCTGCGCCAGCAGCGCGCTGACCGGCTCGGACGGACGCGTGGTGCACGCCGCGTCGTCTGCGTCGGGACCTTGCATCGCGTCATAGGCCAGTGCGAGGTCATCGACGCTGCGTGCGAACGGGCCGAGATGATCGAGGCTTGAGACGAACGGAAACGAGCGCGCCCGCGACAGCCGGCCGTAGGTCGGCTTCAGCCCAAAAATGCCGCAGAACGACGACGGCACCCGGATCGAGCCGTTGGTGTCGGAGCCAAGCGCCAGCGGCACCAGGCCGCCTCCGACCGATCCACCAGAGCCGCCCGACGAGCCGCCGGTCATCCGCGTGGTGTCGTGCGGATTGCGCGACGGGCCGTCGTGCACGTTCTCGCCGGTGAAATCATAGGCGTATTCGCCCATGTTAAGCGCGCCGACCAACACCGCGCCGGCAGCTTCCAGACGCTCAATCAAAGTGGCATCGCGCGGCGATGGCGCAAGGTCGCGGTTGATCTTCGATCCGGCGCGGGTCGGCAGGTCCTGCACGTCGAACAGGTTCTTCACCGCGAACGGCACGCCCGCGAGCGGGCCTGGATTTTTCCCGGCTGCAATTGCAGTGTCGATGGCCCGCGCCCGCGCCCGCGCGCGATCGGCGACGACGTCGGTGAAGGAATTCAGGATTGGATCATGCGCCGCGATCCGCACCAGCGCGGCGTCGGTCGCGCTCAGTGCGGAGATTCTGCGCCCGGAGACCGCCTGCGCGATTTCGGACGCCGACTGCCAGTCGCCCTCGGCCTGCACAGCGGTCTCAGGCTGCAAAGACACTGGCCGGCTCGGTTTCATCGGGCAGCGGGAATTCATCGACCAGCCGCGCCAGCCTCAGCGACACGTCGAGATTGGCGCGCACCGCCGGCTTCCAGGCGTCGTCGACGGCAAGCGCCAGCGCCTTCCCGGCAGCGTCGATATAGTCGTCAAGCGGATCGGATACCCTGGACGTCAACATGCTCTCCCTGTTTTGTCGTCGCCCGGCTCGACCGCCTTCGCGGGCATGACAGCTAGAACCGGCAGCGGCGGATGCGGTATAGCCGTCAGCAGTTCGCGGGTATAGGCGTCTTGCGGATTGCCCAATACGCTTTCGGACGACCCCTGCTCGACGATTCGTCCCGACCGCATCACAATGACACGATCGCACAATAGACGCACCACATTCAAATCGTGCGACACGAACAGATAGCTCATCCCCATCGACTGCTTCAAGTCCTGCAGCAGGTTCAAGACCACCGCCTGCACCGAGACATCGAGCGCCGCGGTCGGCTCGTCGAGAATCACGAGCTTTGGGTGCAATGCGATGGCGCGCGCGATGCCGACGCGCGCCTTCTGTCCGCCTGACAATTGATGCGGAAACCGATCGAGCAAATTGATCGGCAGCCCGACCAGTCCGGCCAGTTCCTCGCAGCGTGCACGCAGCGCGTCGCGCCCCTTGACGTCGCCGAGTTGCATGATCGGATCGGCGATGGCGCGTGCGGCGGTGAAGCGCGGGTTGAGGCTGTCGGTCGGATCCTGAAACACCATCTGGATGCTCTTGCGCAGCGGCAGCCGCGCAAAGGCGTTGGGCAAAATCCCGCCGATCTCGTCGCCGTCGAACACGATGCGGCCCGAGGTCTGGTCGAGCAACCGCATCACCATCATGGAGGTGGTGGACTTGCCGCAGCCGGATTCGCCGACCAGGCCGACGCTCTCGCCGTGTCCCACGCTGAAGCTGATACCATCGACCGCGCGGAATTGCTCCGGCTCGGTCGGCGGCTTGCGCGAGAACAGTTTGGTCAGCACGGCGGTCGCGCCCTGGCGTGGATATTCCTTGACCAGTTTTTCGACGAGGAGGAGGGGCTTTGCGTCGCCACCCGCAATAGCGTCACCCCCGGGCTTGACCCGGGGGTCCATCTCTTTTGAAGAAGAGTCTTGCGAAGATGGATGGATGGCCAGGTCAAGCCCGGCCATGACGGAGGCTGTTTCCTCCTCCGGCAACAAATCCCGCAAGGACACACCGAGCCGCGGCGTCGCGCGCATCAGTTTCTTGGTATAGGCGTGTTGCGGGCTGGCAAAAATATCCGCCGACAGCGCAGTTTCGACCACGCGGCCCTTTTCCATCACCACCACGCGGTCGCAATAGGCCGCGGCCAATCCGAGATCGTGAGTGATCAGGATGGTCGACATGCCGCGGCGCTTGGTCAGTTCGACGATCAGGTCCATGACAGCTTTTTGCGTGGTGACGTCGAGGCCGGTGGTGGGCTCATCGGCGATCAGCAGCTGCGGATTGCAGGCGAGCGCCAGGGCGATCACGACGCGCTGACACATGCCGCCCGATAGTTCGAACGGATAGGCGTGATAGCGTTCGCGTGGCCGCGCGATCTTGACCGCCTCCAGCGCCTCGATCGCCTTTTCGCCGCGATCGTTGGTCGTGGCCTGCTGCACATGCTGACGCAGCACGTCCTCGATCTGGTCGCCCACTTTCCGGATCGGATTGAGCGCCGCGCGCGGATTCTGGAAGATCATCGAGATTTCACGGCCACGCAAATCGCGCATCTGGTTCTCTGTCGCGGCCTTGACGTCGATGCCGGAAAACATCACCGAGCCTTCGGCGATCTTGCCAGCGCGATCGAGAATCCGCATCACCGCATAGGATGTCACCGACTTGCCGGAGCCGGATTCGCCGACAATGCCCAACGTCTCGCCCTTGGCTACCGTGATGTTGACATGCTGCACAGCCTTGACGATGCCGCGCCGGGTGGCGAATTCCACAGTGAGATCGCTAACGTCGAGCAGCGGCTGCGCGGTCATGGTGTTTACCTCACGTCCGCCGCTGCGGATCGACGATGTCGCGCAGGCCGTCACCGAGCAGGTTGAAGCAGAACACCGCGATCATCAGCGCAAGGCCCGGAAACAGCGCGATCCACCATTCGCCGGACACCATGAAGCCGGCGCCTTCCGCAACCATGATGCCCCATTCCGCCGTTGGTGGGCGCACGCCGAGCCCGATGAAAGACAGCCCCGCGGCGTTGAGGATGGCATAGCCCATGGTCAGCGACATCTGCACGATCATGATCGGCATGATGTTGGGCAGGATATGCACCAGCAAAATCCGGAATTCGCCGTTGCCCGACAATCGCGCCGCCTGCACGAATCCGGCATCGCGCTGCACATTGGCTTCGGCGCGGGCGACGCGGGCATAGAGCGGAAAGTTCACGATCGCAGTCGCAATGATGATGTTCTGTACGGTGTTGCCGAGCGCTGCGACAATGCCCATCGCTAGCACGAACAGCGGAAATGCCATGATGGTGTCGGCGATGCGCCCGACGATGCGATCGGTCCAGCCGCCGAAATAGCCGGCGGCGATGCCGGCGAGACCGCCCATCAGGAACACCAGCACGACCGAAGCGACGGCAATGAACGTATCGAGACGCGTCGCCACGATGACGCGGCTGAAAATATCGCGGCCCAGTTGGTCGGTACCGAACCAGTGCGCGGCCGATGGCGGTTTCAGCGCCGCCGCGGTATCGGACGCCAGCGGATCGTAGGGCACGATGTAAGGCCCGAACAGCGCCGCAAATACGATCACGATCAATAGCCCGAATGCGAACGCCGTGACGCGATTCTCGCCAAGCACATAACGGGTGTGCTCGAAAATTGCGGTCAGGCCCGAGGTGCGGGCGGGCGCTGCGGGCTCGACAAGTGGCGGGGCGACGATACTCATCCTTCCAACCTCACCCTTCTAACCTCACTCTTGGATCGATCACGCCATAGAGAATGTCGATCATCAGATTGAGCAGGACGTACATGACGGCCATGGTCAGCACGAAGCCCTGCACCGGCGCGAAGTCCGACGAGATCAGGGCTTCGACCGCATAGGAGCCGATGCCGGGCCAGGCGAAAACTTTTTCCACCAGCACGTTGGCGCCGAGCAGGAACGAGAACACCATCGAGAGCGTGGTGATCACCGGCAGCATCGCGTTACGGAAGGCGTAGGTCACGATCACGGTACCCGGTGACAGCCCGCTGGCGCGCGCGGTGCGCACGAAGTCTGAAGAAAGCACCGCCAGCATCGAGGCGCGGGTCATGCGCGCGATCGGCGCCAGCGAGAAGATCGCCAACGTCATTGCCGGCAGGATCAACTGGCTCAGCGCGGAGCGGAACGTTTCGAAGTCGCGCGCGATCAAGGCGTCGATCAGATAGAAGCCGGTCACCGCCTGCGGCGCGCTGTAGAACACGTCGAGCCGCCCGAGCGGCGCCGGCGACCAGCCGAGCTTGAAATAGAAAATATAGACCAGCACCAGGCCGGTGAAGAACACCGGCAGCGAGACGCCCGCCGTCGTCGTCACCCGGCAGACATGATCGATCCACGAACCGGGTTTCGTGGCGGCGAGGATACCGAGCGGGATTGCGATCACCACCGAGACCACGAGGCCGAGCAGCGTCAGCTCGGCGGAAGCCGGGAGGCGGTTGCGAATTTCGGTCGCGACCGGCTGGCCTGTCGTGAGCGAGTTGCCGAAATCGCCGTGCGCGAGATCGGCGGTATAGCGGAAGAACTGTTCGATCAGCGGCTTGTCGAGGCCGAGTTTCTTACGGATCTGCTCGACAGCTTCCTTGCCGGCGGCGGGACCGGCGAAATACGCCGCGGGATCGCCGGGCAGCGCACGCGTCAGCAAAAACGTCACGATCACGACCCCGATCAGGCTCGGGATCGCGAACATCAGCCGCTTGCCGATCATCGTCAGCATCGGAATATCGCTCCCCCACGTCGTCCCCGCGAAAGCGGGGACCCATAACCACCGATGTAGGTTGTTACGAAAGGTGTCGGCCACCTCGCCAAAACGAAAGTGCACGGCGTATGGGTCCCCGCTTTCGCGGGGACGACAGATAAGAATGTTGCCGACCCTGCGAGCAACATCATCGCCGCTTACGCCTTCACCAGCGCGCGGTAATCGAGCCGGCGGTGGAACCAGTATTGATAACCGGAAATGTTCTTCTGCATCGCGACGTTGACATAGGGCTGATACAGCGGAATGCGGGGGATATCGGTGAAGGCGAGATCGACGAAGCTCTTCACGTCGTTATCGTAAGTCGGCATATCGCCCGACGCCGCCGCGGTGCGCGCGCCGTCGATCAGCTTGTCCATTTCCGGCGACTTGTAGCTCATGGTGTTGAACACGGAATTGTTGCCGTGATAGCACCAGTAGAAGAAGTATTCGGGGTAATCGAGCCAGCCCGAGAATACGTTGGTGTAGAGCGGCATTTCCTTCTTGTTCAACTCGGTGCGCCAATTGGCGCCGGGAATCTTGTTGATCGTGGTCTTGATGCCGATCTGGCCGAGGCTCTCCTGCACCAGCACGCAGAGCGGCTCGTTGACGCCGGCGAAGTTAAGATCGAATGAAATCGTGGTCTCGAAGCCGTTGGGGAAGCCGGCCTCCGCCATCAATGCCTTGGCCTTATCGATGTCGGTGAAATATTTGGTCGGCTGCGGCCACGCTACGTCGGTGGTCTTGCTCGCCGGCGCGCCGTACATCGGATTTGCTAATCCGAACAACACCGCGTCCATGATCTTCTGATAGGGAATGGCATAGGCCACCGCCTGGCGCACCTTCGGATTATCGAACGGCGGCTTGGTGACGTTCATGCCGATGTACTGGATGCCGTTCGAAAACGGCAGCGAGACGATGTCGAGCTTGCCGGCGGCCTTGAGTTCCTGGAAATCCTTGTAGGGCAATTCGTAGGAGATATCGGCGTCGCCGCGCTCCAGCAGCGCACGGCGGTTGCCGGCCTGCGGCACCATGCGCCAGATCACGCGCTTGATCTTCGGCATCGGCCCGCCGACCCACTCGTCGTTGCGCTCCATGATCACTTCGGTGCCGGCGGTCCACTTCGTCACCTTGTAGGCGCCGGAGCCCGCGGTCTGCTGCTTGGTATATTCGAGACCCCACGGGTCCTTCTCGGATGCGTTCTTCTTCACCAGTTCTGAATTGACCACGCAGGGCACGATCACCGCGAGGTCGGGAATCGTCAGCCGATCCTTCTTCGCGAAATCGACGCGCACCGTGTTGTCGTCGACGATGACGAACTGCTCGGGCTTGGTCAGCGAGCCAGCGCTCATCTGGAAGGTCGGAAATCCACCGACGCTGACGGCGCGGTCGAGCGACCATTTCACGTCCTTCGCCGCCACCGGCGTGCCGTCGTGAAATTTCGCGTTCTTCTTGAGTTTGAAGGTTACCGACATGTCGCCGACATTCATGTCCTCGGCGAGTTCGGGCTTGAACTTGTCGCGGTCGTAATACGGCACGCCGTCGGGACCGCTTTTCATCTCGTGGCTGATCAGGCGATCGTAGCAATTCCATGACACCTCGTAACCGGGAACGTTGGTGCCGATACCGTGGATGTCGAGATTATTGGGACCGCCTTCGGAGACGATCAGCAACGTCTCGGAGCGGGCATCCGCCTTGGCCGCAGACCAGATCGCGGGCGCAGGCACCATGGCGCCCGCGGCAAGTCCGGATACGGATTTCAGAAAATCGCGACGCTTCATGGGGCGCTCCAACGCACGAGGAATCGGCTTTGGAGACTGACATCGCAAGGTTTGTGCCAAAACTTAGCGGAGACCTAACGCCATTATAACGTATTGATATTTATACCTTTTTCTTGGATGCGCGGGCAGGCGGCTGCTCCCTTGCCGGAACCGGCCATTGCATACAAAGAGGTGCTATTGCCTACTGATGGTGCAAATATTTTGACCGCCCGCTTCTTGGGCGACCGGCTCGTTACGTCATGTTGAACGGCTGCGGTCATGCGGCGGCCCGCGAAGGCGTGTAAACAAAGATGGAGCTCTCGCAAGAAAGAAGCCGGATCGCCCGCTATGAAATTGCCGCACCCGTTCAAAGCGCAACCGCGCCGCGTACTTTGCTCAATGATGGCCCTGGCATGCGTCGCTACCCCGGCTGTCGCCGCAACCGACACCGCGCTGCTGCCGCGCAACCTGTCGCCGTGGGGCATGTTCCTGAATGCCGACCTCGTCGTGAAGGCGGTGATGCTTGGGCTCGCCTTCGCATCGCTGGTGACGTGGACGGTGTGGCTGGCGAAGACCATCGAGCTTCGCCGTGCCAACGCCGCCGCCAAGCGTCGCTTAAGTCTGCTCGAGAGCGATACCACGCTGGCCGATGTCGAACGTGACAGCAGCGACGGCAGCGACGCCGTCGCGCAGATCATCCAGTCGGCCGCGCGGGAAGCGAGCCTGTCCGGCGGAATTGTCGATGACGGTTTCAAGGAGCGGGTCGCGCTGCGGCTGGAGCGGGTCGAGGCCGCGATGTCGCGGCGGATCGCGCGCGGCACCGGCGTGCTCGCGACCATCGGCGCCACCGCTCCCTTCGTGGGATTGTTCGGCACGGTGTGGGGCATCATGAATTCCTTCATCGGCATCTCCGAGGCGCATACCACCAATCTCGCGGTGGTCGCGCCAGGCATTGCGGAAGCGTTGCTGGCGACCGCGCTGGGCCTGATCGCCGCGATCCCGGCAGTCGTGATCTACAACTATCTTGCGCGCTCGATCGCGGCCTATCGCGCGCTGCTTGGCGACGCTTCCGTGCAAGTGATGTTGCTGATCAGCCGCGAGGGTGGCCGCCACGCGCCACGCATCACGCGGGCCGCGGAGTAACGAGGCATGGGCGCACGATTTGGAGCACGCACGCGCGGGGCGGATGACGATCTCGTCGAGGCCCACGAGATCAACGTCACGCCGTTCATCGATGTGATGCTGGTGCTGCTGATCATCTTCATGGTGGCGGCGCCGCTCGCCACCGTCGATCTCGGCGTCGATCTGCCCGCCAGCGCCGTCGAACCGCAGCCGCGGCCGGACCAGCCGATATTCGTCACCTTGAAGCCGGATCTTTCGATTGCGGTCGGCGAGGAGGTGATCGCGCGTGATGCGCTAAGCGGCACGCTTGATACCGCGACCAAAGGGCAGAAGGACGAGCGCATTTTCCTGCGCGCCGACAAGGCCGTCAGCTATGGCGACCTGATGGAGGTGATGAACCTGTTGCGTAACGCCGGCTATCTCAAGATCGCGCTGGTCGGCCTCGACGGGCGAAGCTGATCGCGATGAACGCCTTCGCTCTCCACGATACGTACGATCATGCCGGGATGGTTCGCTGGAGCGCGTCCGCGGCGCTCATCCTTGCCGCGCATGCCGGGCTGATCGCGCTGGGAATGGCCTGGTACACACACCTGCCTTCATCCGGCGTAGCACTTCCGACCATCATGATCGATCTTTCGCCTTCGTCATCGACTCCCAAGGCGCAGCCGCTGGACCTTCCGCCGGGACCCGAGATGCAGCAGGCCGATCCGCCACCGCCTCCACCCGAGCCCGAACCTCCGAAGCAGGAGGCAGTGCAGGAGCAACTCCCGCCGACACCTCCGCAAGAAAAGCCCGTGGTGGAAGCGCCGCCGGAGCAGAAGGTGCAACCTGCACCGGAGCCCGAGCCCGCCAAAGTCGTGCCGGATCGACCCAAACCTGTACCGGTAAAGCCGAAGCCGGTCCGTACCGAAGCAAAGAAGCCGAGCGATGAGACGCCGGCGCCGCGTAGCAGCGCCGCGCCGAAGGCCGAACGTGAGGCGGCATCCGCCTCCGCCTCGGCTGCGACGGCCGGCGTTGCTGCCGCAGCGGCGCTCGCTTCCTACAATCAGCTCGTCGCCGCGCATCTGCAGCGCTTCAAGCAATATCCTCCCGGCGGCGAACAGGGCACGTCACGGCTGAGCTTTACGCTCGGCCGCGGCGGTCAGGTGCTGTCGAGCCGGCTCGCGGGATCGTCCGGCCATGCGTCGCTCGATGGCGAGACGCTGGCGATGGTCCGCCGCGCGCAGCCGTTTCCGCCGATGCCGCCGGAACTGAAACAGGCCTCGATGAGCTTTACCGTGCCAATACGGTTTTCGATGCGATAAAATCGCCTGCTGCGCGTGACTATCGATCGGGATTCGCGCGTTCGAACTGCCGCAGCAGCCGGTTGCCGCGCTCGACGGCGGAATCCAGCGCGGCCTGCGCGGACTTCTTGCCGCTGAATGCCTGCTCCAACTCGTCATCGATCACATCGCGGATCAGGACGAACGATCCGAGCCGCAAGCCCTTCGAATTCTCGGTCGGCATTTTTAGCGTGATCTGCTCGATCGAGATCGCCGCCCCCGGATTGCGATCGTAGAATCCTTGCGCCCGGGTGAGATCGTAGGCCGCGCGGGTGATCGGCAGATAGCCGGTGTTCTGATGCCAGGCGGCCTGAACCTCTGGCTTCGACAGAAATGCGAAGAATTTCGCAACGCCCTTGTATTCCTCGCGCGGCCGGTCGCGCAGCACCCACAGCGTCGCGCCGCCGATGATGGTGTTCTGCGGCGCGCCTTCGACGTCCGGCGAGTACGGCAGCATGCCGTAACCGATCTCGAATTTCGAATTGGCGCGAATATCGGCGCGCGTCGCCGACGAGCCGATGAAGATCCCGCATTCGCCGCGCTGGAACCGCGGCTCCGCCGAGGTGGCGCGGCCGCTGTAGTCGAACACCTTGGTGGTCTGCCAATCGGCAAGCTGCGCGATGTTGCGGACCACCAGCGGATTGTTGAAGGTCAGCACGGCGTCGAGTCCGCCGAGACCGTTGGCTTTGGTCGCAATCGGCAAATTGTGGAACGCCGAAAAATTCTCGATATTGACCCACGACGGCCACGCGGTGGTGAAGCCACAGGCCGCGCCCGCGGCGCGTAACCGTTTTGCCGCCTCGCCGACTTCCGGCCAGGTCTTCGGCGCCACTTCGGGATCAAGACCGGCAGCGCGAAACAGGTCCTTGTTGTAATACAGGATCGGCGTCGAGGCGTTGAACGGGAACGACAGCATGTTGCCGGCGATGTCGGTGTAGTAGCCGGTGACCGCGGGCAGATAGGCCTTGGGAGAAAATGTCTCCGCCTCGTCGCGCATCAGTTCGAAAACCGGATAGGTCGCGCCCTTCGCGGCCATCATGGTGGCGGTTGCGATTTCGTTGACCTGCACGATGGCGGGCTGGCCGCGCGAGCGGAACGCAAAGATCGCAGCCGTCACCGTCTCGGTGTAGTTGCCCTTGTAGCTCGGCACGATGCGGTATTCGGACTGCGTCGCGTTGAAATCGGTGGCGAGCTTTTCCAGCTGGCGCCCGAGTTCGCCCGACATCGCATGCCACCACATGATGTCGGTGACGGCGTAAGCCGGCGACGCCGCAGCCAGAGTGACCGCGGCTGCAACCAGCGCCGAAAACCTGAAAGCCGCTTTCACGATAAACCCATTCCAAACTGCCGTGCGGCCGAAACGCTGGTCCCGTCGCGCCCTCATAAAACCCCACGTGCCCCGATTCAATCCGCAAATCGGCTCGGCGGCGTATAACCTTAGGCCGATTGCGCCGGACCCGCGCCCCGGATAGCCATGGCCCACGCGGTTCTGCTAGATTGCGCTGAACCTTTTCAGCGGAAACCAGACATCACCATAGGGGGATGAGTTTGCCTGTGTCCAGCCGCGCCGCCATTTCGCGGATCGTTGCAATCGTGGGCGCGCTGGCGCTGGCCGCGGCATCGACGCTCGCGGCGGCACGGGAATTTCGCGCGGCCGATACCCAGGCGGAGGATTATCCGACTGTGCAGGCGCTGCGCTTCATGGGCAGCATGATCGCGGAGCGCAGCGGCGGCCGCGACCAGATCCGTGTCTTTCATTCCCGGCAGCTCGGCGAGGAAAAAGAAACCATCGAGCAGACGCGCGCCGGCGCCATCGATCTCAATCGCACCAATGTGGCGCTGATCGGCAACTTCGTGCCGGCGATGAATGTGCTGGCGATGCCATTTTTGTTCCGCTCCACCGAGCACCTGCAGAAGGTGCTGGACGGGCCGATCGGCAATGAAATCCTGAACAGTTTCGAGCCTTATGGATTTGTCGGCTTGGCGTTTTACGATTCCGGGGCGCGCTCGATCTACAACAGCGTGAGACCGATCCGCACCCTTGCCGACATGAAGGGCCTGCGGCTGCGCGTGCAGCAATCCGAGCTGATGTCGAGCATGATCAGGGCATTGGGCGCGGAACCGGTCGAGCTTCCCTATGGACAAGTCATCACCGGACTTGCCACAAAGCTGATCGACGGCGCGGAAAACAACTGGCCATCCTTTGTCACCACCGATCATTATAAATTCGCCGGCTATTACACCCTCACCGAGCACACCATGAGCCCGGAAGTGCTGGTGATGTCGCGAAAGGCTTGGGAGAGCCTGTCGGCCGATGAACGGAAGCTTTTTCGCGAGGCGGCGCTGCAGTCCAATCTGTTCATGCGCGAGAAATGGAAAGACCTCGAGCAGCAGTCGCGGCGACAGGCCGAAGCCGCCGGCGTCACCATCGTGACCGATTTCGACCGCAAGCCGTTCGAAACCGCCATGGCGGGCATCTACGCGAAAGCCCAGCGCGATCCGGCAGCCGCAAAGCTGATCGAACGCATTCGTAAAGTGGAGTGAGTTGGCCTTGGTGACAGCCCGGCAGGACGAAGCTACGGAACGGCCAGCGGGCCTCGCGGCGCGCAGCCGCGTCGGCGTCGTCGGCCTCGTCCGTTCGGTTCCGATCCGCTGGCGAATTCTGTCGATCGCCGCGCTGAATTCGCTGGTCGTACTGGTGCTGGCCGGCATGATCTGGAGCGGCGCCCAGGTGCTCGGCTCGGCCTGGGAGGACGTGCGCCAGGTGCGCGAGTCGGACAAGATCCTGGCGTTGCTGGAGAGCGAAACCGGCCGCCTGCAAAACCTGGACCAACGCTATATCAACCAGCCGAGCCCCGAACTGTTCGCCGAGATCCTGCTGCTGCGCGAAGCGGTGCTGGGCACGCTGACCACCCGCGCATCGACCGACCCGATGCTGTCGGGATCGGTGGAAGAACTGGAGCGCGTCACCGAGCGCTTCCTCAACGGTTTTGGTGAACTGCGCGCCGTGCAAGCGACGATTTCCAAGACCTATGAAGAGATGGTTTTGACGCCGGCCAAGGACATGGCCGGCCTGTACTCGATTATCGAGGGCGCGACCGGGCACCGCGACGCGCTGATCTGGCCGGCGCTTGGAAAATCCCGCGAGGCGTTCACGGCCATGCTGGTCGCCGCGAATGCCTATTATCTCTCCGTCTCGACGAATTCCGCGGAGGACGCCCGCAGAAACACCGAGACGATCGAAAAAACCATTCCGGTGATGACCGATCTTGCCGACAACGATCTGCAGCGCCTGGCGCTGCAGCGGTTGAAGACGCGGACCGTGGCGTTGCGTGAGGGGCTTGCCAAATTATCCGAACAACTCGCCAGCCGGACCGATTTGCTGCGCAATTCCATTGACGCCAGCCAGGCCGACACTATCGGCGCGATTGATGGTTTGTCAGTCAAGATGCGACAGCGCGAGCAGAAAGCCCAGGCGACATTCGACCGCACGCTGACCAATATTTCGCATCGGGTGCTGTCGATCGCGGTGTTTTTTCTCGCCGTCATCATGACCGCCGGCATCATTATCGCGCTGAGCATCCGGCTGCCGCTGCAACAGATCATGACGTCGATGCGGGCGATCCGGTCCGGCGATTACGACCGCCAGGTGCCGGGCACCAACGCCAAGGACGAGGTCGGCGCGATGGCACGGGCGGTGGAAGTGTTCCGCGAAAACGCCGTCGCCAAGCGCGCAACCGAGGACGAGTTGCGTGCCTCCAAGGAGAAGGCGGAGTCCGCGCTGCTTGAATTGAACGCCGCGCAGCAAAACCTGATCGATGCCGAACGGCTGGCGGCGCTCGGCGGCCTGGTCGCAGGCGTCGCGCATGAGGTGAACAATCCGATCGGCATCAGTCTTACGGTGGCGTCGAGTTTCGCGCGCCGCACCGATCAGTTCGAGGCCGAGATGAAATCCGGCACGACCTTGCGGCGGTCGCAACTGGAGGAATTCGTCCGCAGTTCCCGCGACGCGTCGCAGCAACTGGTGGCGAACCTACATCGCGCCGGTGAACTGATCCAGTCGTTCAAGCAGGTCGCGGTCGATCGCTCGCATGCCGAACGCCGGCAATTCAGCCTCGATGAGGCTACCGATCAGATCATCGCCAGCCTGCGCCCGGTACTTAAGAAGGCGCCGATCAGCCTGTCGGTGGATGTTCCGGCCGGTCTGGTAGTCGATGGTTTTCCAGGCTCTTATGGGCAGATCCTGACGAATCTGTTCCTCAATGCGGCAAATCACGCGTTTTCCGACGGGCGGTCGGGGGCGATCACCATTTCAGCCAAACCGCGCGGCAATGATGACATCGAGATCATTTTTGCCGACAATGGCGCCGGAATGACCCCGGACGTGCAGCGGCAGGCCTTCGATCCCTTCTTCACCACGCGCCGCAACGAGGGCGGCACCGGCCTCGGCCTGCATATCGTCTATAATCTCGTAACCCAGCAACTCGGCGGCCGGATGATGCTCGAGTCAAGGCTGGGACAAGGCACCACGTTTCGCATTATCATGCCGCGGGCTGCCAGGCGCGGCCCGACCGAAGCCGACACAGCAAGCCACGGGACTACGCAATGGCCGACCAGGACGATGTCCTCCAATTAATCGAAGATGCCGGCCGCACCCCGGAGGCATCGACGGCGCGCAAGTGGAAGGTCGCGGTGATCGACGACGACCACGCGGTGCATGAGGGCACCCGCTTCGCGCTGAGCGACTACAATCTCAACGGACAGACGCTCGAAATCCTCTCCGCCTATTCCGCGGCCGAGGGCCGGACCTTGATGCGCGCGCATCCCGACATCGCCGCCGTGCTGCTCGACGTCATCATGGAAACTGACGCCGCCGGCCTCGACCTCGTCGAATTCATCCGCAATGAGATCAAGAACGAAACGGTCCGCATCATTCTGCGCACCGGCCAGCCCGGCCAGGCGCCGGAGCGCCGCGTCATCGTCGATTACGACATCAACGACTACAAGGCCAAGACCGAGCTCACCGCCGACAAGCTGTTCACGTCGCTGACCGCGGCGTTGCGCAGCTATCAGCAACTCGAACGCATGGTGCAGACCCGGCGCGGGCTCGAAATCATCATCGATGCCGCCTCGACGCTGTACGACTTCAAATCGATGCAGCGCCTTGCCGAAGGCGTGCTGACGCAGATCGCGTCGTTGCTGAACGTCGATTGCGCCGGGATACTGGTGCTGCGCGACGGCGGCAAGACCGGCGACGAGTTTTCCGTGCTGGCCGGATCGGGCTGTTACAGCCGCTTTACCGGCGTCGCCGGATCGCGATCGCTCGATACCGACCTGCGGCAGATGGTGGAAGCCGCTTTCCATCGCCGCAAGCATGAATTCGCCGATCACCGCAGTGTTCTCTACATCAGAACCGGCAGCGGACGCGAAGTGGTGGTGCTGCTGCAGTCGGAACGGCAATTGTCCGACACCGACCGGTCGCTGGTGGAAATCTTCGGCAGCCGGCTCTCGATCGCGTTCGACAACGTCATTCTGTATCAGCAACTGAATGAGGCCAACACCCAGCTGGAGGACCGCGTCGCGCAGCGCACCCGCGCGCTGATGCAGGCCAACCGCAGGCTGTCGGCGCAGTGGCTGCGGTTGCAGCGCGCCAACGGCTTCAAGAACGAAATTCTCGGCACCGTCGCCCACGATCTGAAAAACCCGCTCGGCGTCATCCTCGGCCGCACCGAAATGCTGACGGAATTGATCGGAGCAAGCTCGTCCAAGGAAAGCATCACCGCGCAGGTCGAGCATATCCGCGATGCCACCAAGCGTCTGACCTCGATGGTCGATCATCTGATCTCGGACGCCATGGCGGATGCCTTCGACATCACCATTCGCCGCGAGCCGGTCGATATCGCCGCATTGGTCACCGAAGTCGCGGAGGCGAACCAGCCCACGGCCATGAACAAGCAGCAGATCATCGCGGTCTCGGCGCCGCCGGATCGTTTCACGATGTGCGATTCGGACCGGATGCGGGAAGCGATCGATAATCTGGTCAGCAACGCCATCAAATACAGCCCGATCGGCGGCAAGATCGCGCTGCTGGTGACCCACGACGACGCCCACACCGTCATCCGCATCACCGATGAAGGCGCGGGCCTGTCGCCGGAAGATCTTGGCCGCCTGTTCGGCCGCTTCCAGCGGCTGTCCGCGAAACCGACGGCCGGAGAAAGTTCGACCGGGCTCGGGCTTTCCATCGTCAAGCGCATCATCGATATGCATGGCGGCAAGGTCACCGCCGACAGCGCCGGGCCCGGACAGGGTTCGACCTTCGCCATCGTATTGCCCGCGACGGCCGTTAACTGACATGAGCCAGAGCCAGCACATCATCATTGTCGACGACGAAGCGCCGGCCCGCGAGATGGTCGGCGACTATCTGAAGATGCACGGTTTCACCATCACGCTGTGCGACGGCGGCAAGACCCTGCGCGAGGCGATCGCTATCGGCGAGCCGCCCGACCTGGTCGTGCTTGACCTGAATATGCCGGAGGAAGACGGGCTTTCGATCATCCGCGATCTCAAAAGCCGCATGAACGTGCCGGTAATCATGCTGACCGCCACCGCTAGCCCGATCGACCGCGTCGTCGGGCTTGAGCTCGGCGCCGACGACTACGTCGCAAAGCCCTGCGAACTGCGCGAGCTGATGGCGCGCATCCGCTCGGTACTGCGGCGAAGCGCGCCGGCGCGGCAGACACAGCCTACCGCCGCTGAATCGGTCTCGGCGAAAGCAGCGAAAGATCAGCTGGTGCGGTTCGGCACCAAATGGCTCGATCTCGAGGCGCAGGCCTTGCGCGACGACGAGGGCAACGAACATCCGCTGACGGCATCGGAATTCGGCCTGCTCAAGGTCTTCGCTGCCAATCCGAAGCGCGTGCTGTCGCGCGAGCGGCTGCTGGAATTGGCCAATGCGCGCGACAGCGAAGCCTTCGATCGTGCGGTCGATCTGCGGATCATGCGAATCCGGCGTAAAATCGAACCGGACCCGACCCGGCCGGCGGTGATCCGCACCATCCGGGGCGGCGGCTACCTGTTCTCGCCGGTCGGCGACAAGACCTGATCGAAGGCTGCGAATCCGCAAGTCCGGTCGAAACCATCTAGTTCAAATTGCTGGTATTTTCGTCCCGATTGTTTCATCGCGACCGCGGCGACGAAACAATTCTTTCGCAAATGAAACCATTTTCTGCTTTTCGCGCAGACATCCTGAAACGCGTACTGATTAACAATCTCCCCAACAAGAGCCGCCAAGCGGCAATAACGGGAGACTGTCATGCAGAACGTGATCGCCATCAACGCCGCAGCACGCCAGGGCATCATCGCCGCCCAGGCGACCTCGGACGAGATGCTGCTGGAGAGCATCGCCCAAGGCGGCCGCTCTGCGATGCACACCCTTTATTCCCGTCATAATGTACGGGTTTACCGCTTCATCCTTCGCATGGTGCGCGACACCACCACGGCTGAAGATCTGGTCAGCCAGGTTTTCCTCGATGTATGGCGCACCGCCGCCCAGTTCGAAGGCCGCGCCCAGGTCTCGACCTGGCTGCTGTCGATCGCCCGCTTCAAGGCGCTGACCGCGCTGCGCCAGCGCCGGCACGAGGATATCGATCAGGAAGACGTGCTTGAAATCGCCGACGAGGCCGACACCCCGGAAGCCTCGCTGGACCGCAGCAACACCAGCGCCATCCTGCGCGCCTGCGTCGCCAAGCTGTCGCCGGCGCATCGCGAGATCATCAACCTCGTCTACTACCACGAGAAGTCGGTGGAAGAGGCTGGCGAGATCATCGGCATCCCGCAGAGCACCGTGAAGACCCGGATGTTCTATGCCCGCAAGCAACTGGCCGACCTGCTCAAGGGCGCCGGCGTCGAAAATCTGGCGGCCTGAACCATAAAATCACGTGTAATCAACATGTTACACGTGATTTAGCGCCCGATTCGACCTCCGGCTTTGCTTGCACGAAATCGTCGCGACGAAACCAATGAAACAATTGACGACATCAACCGGAAAAATTTGGCGGGTAAACCAATCGTTAACGAGACGCCGAACAGGACCACGACAATGCTGAAACCCTCCTTCCGCTTTTTCATCATCCCGCTCGGCGCGATCTGCACTCTTGCCTCGCTTTCCAGCCAGAACGCAGCGCCCCGGGCCCAGCACGACACCGGTTCGATGCTGGTCCGGCAGCAGGTGATCGATTGCAGCAACAAGAATCCTAGCGAGGTCTGCGTGATCTCCCCCGACAGCGAGACCCGCTGAACTCAAGTTTTCTAACCACCAAGTACCTCCAACGACCCGGATGGGATGCCCCCCTCCGGGTCGCTCTGCGTCTGGGGGTATGCAAACGCCGCTCCGCCACGATATCCTAGCCCGGCATAGCGTGATAACGTCAGTGCCTGATTGGGCGACGACGGATGGCTTCGATGTTCGATGGCTTGGACGCCGTGGTTTTGGCCCGGGCGCAGTTCGCGTTCACGGTGTCGTTTCACATCATCTTCCCGGCGTTTTCGATCGGGCTTGCGAGCTATCTCGCGGTGCTGGAGGCGCTGTGGCTGTGGACCGGCCGCGAAGTCTTCATCAATCTGTTCAATTACTGGCTGAAGATTTTCGCCGTCGTGTTCGGCATGGGCGTCGTCTCCGGCGTGGTGATGTCCTACGAATTCGGCACCAACTGGTCGGTATTTTCCGACAAGGTCGGACCCGCGCTTGGCCCGCTGCTGGCTTACGAAGTGCTGACGGCGTTTTTCCTGGAAGCAGGATTCTTGGGCGTGATGCTGTTCGGCCTGGAACGGGTCGGGCACCGGCTGCACTTCTTCGCAACATTCATGGTCGCCGCCGGAACGCTGGTCTCGGCATTCTGGATTCTCTCGGCCAATTCGTGGATGCAGACGCCGACCGGCTACGCCGTCAACGCCAACGGGCAATTCGTCGCGGAGGACTGGATAAAACTGATTTTCAATCCGTCATTTCCCTATCGCCTCGTACACATGGTTCTGGCGGCATATCTGACCACCGCCCTGGTCGTAGGCTCGGTCGGCGCCTATCACCTGCTGCGCGACCAGCATTTGCCTGGTCCGCGCGTGATGTTTTCGATGGCGATGTGGATGGCGACGCTGGTCGCGCCAATCCAGATTCTCGCCGGCGACCAGCACGGTCTCAATACGCTGGAGCATCAGCCGGCCAAGGTGATGGCAATGGAAGGGCACTACCAGAGCCATCCCAACGGCGCGCCATTGATCCTGTTCGGTTGGCCGGACCAGAAAGCCGGCACCGTCAAATACGCCATCGAAGTACCCAAACTGTCCTCCCTGATCCTGAAACACTCCCTGGACGCGCCGCTGGCCGGACTCGACACCGTACCGCGCGAAAACTGGCCGCCGGTGCCGATCGTGTTCTGGTCGTTCCGGATCATGGTCGGACTGGGATTCCTGATGATGGGACTGGGACTGCTCAGCCTGTGGATGCGCTGGCGCGGCTCGCTCTACCAATCGCGGCTGCTGCACACCTTCGCGCTTGCGATGGGCCCGGCGGGATTTATCGCGGTGCTCGCTGGATGGGTCACCACCGAAGTCGGCCGGCAGCCGTTCACGGTTTACGGCCTGCTGCGGACGGTTGATTCGGTCTCGCCGCTGGCGGCGCCCGCGGTCGCCTCTTCGCTGATTGCATTCATCATTGCGTACTTCACGATATTCGCCGCGGGCAGCGTCTATATCTTGCGGATGATGGCGGCGCCGCCGCATCACGGCGAACAGGGCCCGCAGCGCGACGTGCCGACCCGCGCGGCAGGCATTACGCCGGCGGCCGGCGCCCCTGCGAAGGGACACGCATCATGAGCATTGCGCCTCACCTTTCCACCATCTGGGCGTTCATCATCGCTTTCGCGGTGTTCGTTTACGTGGTGATGGACGGATTTGATCTCGGTCTGGGCATTCTGTTTCCGCTGTTTCCCAAGAAAGCGGACCGCAACGTGATGATGAATTCGGTCGCACCGGTTTGGGATGGCAACGAGACCTGGCTGGTGCTGGGCGGCGGCGGCTTGTTCGCCGCGTTTCCGCTGGCCTATGCGGTGCTGATGCCAGCACTTTACACGCCGATCATCGCCATGCTGATTGGCCTGATCTTTCGCGGCGTCGCGTTTGAATTCCGCTGGCGAACGACGCGCGAGCGCAATCTGTGGGACATCGCCTTCGCCGCTGGATCGCTGCTCGCGGCGATGGCGCAAGGCGTCGCACTGGGCGCGATCCTGCAAGGCATCCATGTCGAGGGGCGTCACTACGCAGGCGGTTGGTGGGACTGGCTGACGCCGTTCAGCATCCTGACCGGCGTTGCCGTGGTGATCGGCTATAGCCTGCTCGGCGCGACCTGGCTGGTGATGAAGACCGAGGGGGAGCTACGCGATGAAGCCTATCGCCTGAGCTGGTGGCTGTTGTTCGCGATGCTCGCCGCCATCGCCGCGGTCAGCCTCGCGACGCCGTTCCTCCATATCCAATACACCAACCGCTGGTTCGCCTGGCCGGGTATGATTCTGACCGCGCCAGTGCCGATCGCGGTTGCCGGCGTTACCCTGCTGCTGTTGCGCAGCCTCGCCAACAAACAGGACTACCGGCCGTTCTTTCTGACGCTGGCGCTGTTCGGATTGTCCTATGCCGGGCTCGGCATCAGCATGTGGCCTTATATCGTACCGCAAAGCATCGACATCTGGCAGGCCGCCGCGCCTGAAAACAGCCAGATCCTGATGCTGGTCGGTGTCGCGATCATGGTGCCGCTGATCCTCGGCTACACCGGATGGTCCTATTACGTATTTCGCGGCAAGGTAAACCCCGAGAGCGGCTACCATTGACGCCTTCCGACAAGAAGCCGGCGCCGCTTGCGCAACGCTTGTTGTGGTTTGCAGCGCTGTGGCTCGTTGGCGTCGGCACGGTCACCATCGTGGCATATGGAATAAGGCTGTGGATTGCGCCGAAATAATTTTCGTGCCCCGGACGCAGCGCAGCGCTCTTGCGGTGCGCTGCTGAGCCGGGGCCGTAACAAAGCTCAGCGTCCGTAACGGTCCCGGCTCTGCGGAGCAGCGTGAAGAACGCTGCACCGCGTCCGGGACGCGGTATTCCATCGCATCTTTGGCGCAATTTGACGGTTCCCGTGGTTTGGCGGAAGTGATAGACACCGTCGCAAACGTCAATCAGGAGCGCTTTCGATGATCCAGTTTCGTCATCTGATGTGGATGATACTTGCCGCGGCCGGCTTATTGCTTTCGGCGTCGCAGAGTTTTGCGCAGCAGAACGATCCCGGCGACCAGCCCGGGCTTCTCGCTGACGATTCGGTCGAACTGGATCCGGAATTCAGGCGCACGATGGTGCTGTACCGCACGACGGAGGCGCCGGGCACCATCATCATCCAGACTTCGGAGCGACATCTCTATGTGGTGCAGGGCAACGGCCGCGCGATACGCTACGGCATCGGGGTCGGCCGCGATGGATTCCAGTGGCAAGGCCTGTTGACGATTTCGCGTAAAGCTGAATGGCCGGACTGGACGCCGCCGCCGGAGATGATCGCGCGCCAACCCTACCTGCCGCGCTTCATGGCCGGCGGACCCGGCAATCCGCTCGGCGCCCGCGCGCTTTATCTCGGCGCCACCGTGTATCGCATTCACGGCACCAACCGGCCGGATACGATCGGTACCGCCGTCTCGTCCGGCTGCTTCCGGCTGGTCAATGCCGACGTCACCGATCTCTATGACCGCATCCCCGTCGGCACCAAGGTCATCGTGCGGCAGAAGCCGTCGCTGTAACGCGGCGGCATTGCTTCCAGCGCATCAAATTTTTCCCGATTCTAGTTGAGGGATGCATCCCATGCGGACATTTCGAACCGGTCTTTTGATCGGCCTTGCGATTGCGGTCGCCATCGGCGCCGCCGCGATCACCTATGAGAGATACGATACCAAGACATTGAAGCGAACCATCCGCCGCGGCGACGTGCTGTGCGGCGTCAACACCGGACTGCCGGGCTTCTCGATTCCCGACGACAAGGGAAGCTGGTCCGGTTTCGATGTCGATTTCTGCCGCGCGGTGGCGGCGGCCATCTTCGACGATCCGGAAAAGGTAAAGTTCGTTCCGCTCGACGCCAACGAACGTTTCAAGGAACTGCAGAGCCGCAAGGTCGATATTCTCTCGCGCAATTCCACCTGGAGCATGTCGCGCGAAACCAATTACGACCTGTATTTTCCGGCAGTCGCCTATTATGACGGCGAAGGTTTCATGGTCCCGGCGTCGCGCAAAATCGATTCCGCGCTGGCGCTCGATGGCAGCAAAGTGTGCGTGCAGGACGGCACTACGACCCTGCTCAATCTCGCGGACTATTTCCGCGCCAATAATATGAAGTATCAGGAGATGAAGTTCGGAAAACTGGACGAGGTTTTCAAGGCCTATGAGTCCGGCCAATGCGACACCTTCACGGCCGACGTCTCCCAGCTTTACGCGTTGCGGCTGAACCTTGCGAAACCGAACGACCACGTCATCCTCCCCGATGTGATTTCGAAGGAACCGCTCGCGCCGGTGGTACGGCAGCGCGACGACGACTGGATGATGATCGTGAAGTGGACCCTGTATGCGATGATCAACGCCGAAGAACTCGGCATTACCTCGAAGAATATCGACGAGGCGCTGAAATCGAAGAAGCCCGACGTGATGCGGCTGGTCGGCACCGAGGGCGCTTATGGCGAAGACCTCGGTCTCACCAAGGACTGGGCGGCGCGCATCATCCGCCACGTCGGCAACTACGGCGAAGTCTACGAGCGCAACGTCGGCGCCGGCTCGAAGCTCGGCATTCCCCGCGGGCTTAACCAACTATGGAGCGCCGGTGGCATCCAGTACGCGCCGCCGATAAGGTAGGCGCCGAATGTCATCGCCCGGCTTGACCGGGCGACCCAGTAATCACTGGCGTCTGTGTTTACGGGATCACCCGGTCAAGCCGGGTGACGACAGTGTAGTCAATAACTCTTCAACCTTGCCAGTTGATCTGCATGAAAATTGGCATCGCCGAACAACTCCTGGCAGACCCGCGCGCGTTTCATGAAGAAGCCGATGTCGAACTGATCGGTCATGCCCATGCCGCCATGCATTTGCACGCCTTCCTGAACCGCCAGCGTCGCGGTTGAACCGGCCCGCGCCTTGGCGACTGCGACCGCCGCTCCGGCATTCTCGAAATCGCCACCCAGCGTCTGCAGCGCCTTCAGCACGGCGGCGCGGGTGATCTCGATCTCGACATAGAGATGCGCGGCGCGGTGCTGCAATGCCTGAAACTCGCCGATCAGTTTGCCGAACTGCTTGCGCTCCTTGAGATAGCCGACGGTGCGGCCGAATACTTCTTCGCTGACGCCGACCATTTCCGACGCCACCGCGCCGCGCCCGATATTGAGGATACCTTCCAGCAGCGCACCGCCCTGATCGACCTCGCCGAGCACGCCGTCGGCATTGACCTCGACATTGTCGAACACGATGCGCGCAGCATTGTGCGAATCCACCATCGCGGTGCGCTCGGTCTCGATGCCTTTGCTTTTCGGATCGACCAGAAACAACGTCAGCCCGTCACGCTCGCCGGCCGCCCCCGCGGTGCGGGCCGCTACGATCAACAGATCGGCGGCATGGCCATCGACCACAAAAGCCTTGGCGCCGTTCAGCCTGAAGCCGTTGCCGGAACGCACGGCCTGCATTTTGGTTTGCAGCGGACGATGCTTGGCGCCCTCATCGATGGCGAGCGCAGCCAGCAGCGAGCCATCCGCGATCTTCGGCAGATGCTCGGATTTTTGTGCGGCACTGCCGCCGCGCGAGAGCGCCGATACCGCGAGCACCGCCGTGGACAGGAATGGCGACGGCATCAGCGTGCGGCCGATCTCTTCCATCACCACCCCGGCCTCGACGCAGCCGAGCCCGCTGCCGCCGAAATCTTCCGGCACCAGCAGGCCAGAAAAACCCATTTCGGCAAAGCTGCGCCACAGCTCGCGGGAGAAGCCGGTGGCGTCCTTGGAGTCGCGAAGCTGCCGCAGATGCGACACCGGCGCCTTGTCGCCGATGAGGCCGCGCGCGCTGTCGCGCAGCATGGACTGTTCTTCGTTGAGGACGAGTGCCATGGAGGAATCCCGAGTTTATGTTGTTGTTGTCCCCGCGAAGGCGGGGACCCATAACCACCGTGGTGGTGAAGAAGGCAGGTGGACAGGCATCAGTGTCATGGAGAGTGCACGGCGTATGGGTCCCCGCCTTCGCGGGGACGACAGAGAGCTACGCCCCCGGCAAATCGAGAATGCGTTTTGCCACGATGCCGAGCATCACCTCAGAGGTGCCGCCTTCGATCGAGTTGGCCTTGGTGCGCAGCCACGCGCGCGGACGCGCACCCTGCTTGGAGCGCTCGCTTTCCCATTCCAGCGCGTCGGCGCCGCCGGCGGACATCAGGATTTCGTAGCGGCGCTTGTTCAGCTCGGTGCCGTAATATTTCATCGCCGAGGAAAACGCCGGATGCGCTTGCCCTGCTTTCGCCAGATCGACCGCGCGTTCGGCGGCGGCGGCTAGTGCTGCCTCGTCGATTTCGAATGTTGCGATCTGGCCGCGCAGCATCGGGTCTTCGAGGCGGCCCTGCTCGTCGGTGCCGACGGAATCAGCCGCGACCTGACCGAGCGGCCGGCCAACGCCGCGCTCGCCCATGCCCGATATCATCGCGCGCTCGTGCTGCAGCAGATACTTTGCGACGTCCCAGCCGCGATTGACGGTCCCGACCACGTTGGCCTTGGGCACGCGCACGTTGTCGAAGAACGTTTCGCAGAATGGCGACTTGCCGGAAATCAACAGGATCGGCTTGGTCGAGACGCCCTTCGAGGCCATGTCGAACAGGATGAAGCTGATGCCGTCGTGTTTTTTTGCCGAAGCGTCGGTGCGCACCAGGCAGAAAATCCAGTCGGCGAAGTTGGCATAGGAGGTCCAGATCTTCTGGCCGTTGATAACAAAATGGTCGCCATCGCTTTCGGCACGGGTCTGCAGCGACGCTAAATCGGAGCCCGCGTTGGGCTCGGAATAACCCTGGCACCAGCGGATCAGGCCGGCGGCGATCTTCGGGAGGTGCTCCTTCTTCTGCGCGTCGGTGCCGTATTTCAACAGCGCCGGCCCGAGCATCGAAATGCCGAAACTCGTCAGCGGCTGCCGCGCGCCGATTGCCGACATTTCCTGGCGCACGATCTTGGCCTGTTCCGGGTCGAGGCCGCCGCCGCCAACTTCTTTCGGCCAATGCGGCACAGTCCAGCCCTTGTCGCATGCGCTCGAACCAGATCCGCTGCGGCTCGGACGAGAATTTAGTGTCGCGGCCGCCCCAAAAAGTGTCTTCATCTAAAGTCGTCGGACGCCGCATCTCCGGCGGACAATTCGCCTCCAGCCAGGCGCGGGTCTCACGGCGAAATTGATCGGTGTCTGGCATCAGGGCGTTTCCATCAATGCGTCATTGTTGGGCGAGACCTTAGCGGCCACATCGCTAAATTCAATATATCTCTGGCGCGTACGCTATTGTTGCGGAATATGGTAGTGCTGCGCGAACCAGTGTCGTCGCACGCCGCAACGATTGAAAAACAAGAGGAAACCGACATGCGCCTGAAGCTGCTTTCGCCTGGCGAAATGACCGAGCACCAAAAAAGAACCTATGATGAATCGATCGCCGGCAAGCGCGGCAGCCCGCCGCCGCCGATGATGGCCTGGCTCAATAGCCCCGAGATGGCTGAGCATGCGACCCGGCTCGGTGCATTCCTGCGCTTCGACACCTTGTTTCCCGCAAAACTGTCCGAAATCGCGATCCTGGTGACCGCGCGGCACTGGACCTCGCATTACGAATGGTACGCCCACAAGCGGCTGGCGCTGAAAGGCGGCATGGACCCGAAAATCATCGATGACATCCGCGATCGGCGCACGCCGAAATTCGACGATCCGAAGGGACAGATGATCTACGACGTCGCCAGGTCGCTGCACGAGGGCCACCGCCTGGCCAAGGGACTGTACGACGAGGCCGTCAGCGTGCTCAGCGAGCGCGGGCTGGTCGAGATCATCGGGCTGTGCGGCTATTACACGATGGTGTCGATGACGCTGAATACGTTCGAGTTCGATCTGCCGGATGGGCAGGTGTCGGAGTTGGCGTAAGCGTCCGCGTCCCGGACGCGATGCAGCGCTCTTGCGCTGCTTCGCAGAGCCGGGACCGTCACAAACACCGAGCTTGGTACGGCCCCGGATCAGCAGCGCACCACGCCGCAAAGGGCGGCGCGCTGCGCAGCATCCGGGGAACGCTTGAGGAGGTAAAATGCGCAACACTCCAACCCCCGTCATCGCCGGCACCCGGATCGGGCATGTTCATCTGAAAGTCGCCGATCTCGATCGCGCGCTTGCGTTCTATTGCGGCGTGCTCGGCTTCGAGATCATGCAGCGTTACGGCGATCAGGCGGCGTTCATTTCGGCGGGCGGTTATCACCACCACATCGGGTTGAATACCTGGGAGAGCAAGGGCGGCCATCCGCCGGCGCCGGGCACCACCGGCCTGTTTCACACCGCGATTCTGTATCCAACCCGCGCAGCACTTGCGGATGCGCTGCATCGCGTGCTGCAAGCCGGGATTCAGCTCGACGGCGCCAGCGACCATGGCGTCAGCGAAGCGCTTTATTTGCGCGATCCCGACCAGAACGGCGTCGAGCTGTACCGGGATCGCCCCGAGGCGGAATGGCCGCGCAAGCCGGACGGATCGCTGGCAATGTTCACGCACAAGCTTGATCTCGAGGACCTCATGCGCCAGCGTGAAGCGTGATCAGACTTTTGCCCGTCCGCGTACCATGATCAACGCTGCCGCGGCCAATTCCAGGCCGATGCAGCCGTAGAACGGCAGGGAATAACTCCCCGACGCGTCGCGCAGCAGGCCGATGACGCCAGGACCGAACGCGTAGGTGATCTGGGTGATCGCCGTGATCAGGCTGACCAGCACGCCGAACGACCGCGGATCGAATTCGCGCTGCACGATCAACGCCGGCAGCGTGATCAGATTGCCGACCGAAAATCCGAACAGCGCGCAGGCCGCCATCAGCGCAATGTCGTTGTACAGATTGATGATGACGGTCAGCGCCACCGCCTGACTGACGAACGAGATCGCCGAGGCCAGCCGCTGGTTAAGTCGGTCGATCACGGTCGAGAACAGCACACGGCCGACCACCGCCATCGCCGTCATCAGCGCCACCGCGGCGGCGGCGCGCTCGCGGCCGATCACCGGATCGAGGAACGAGATCAGGTGAACGATGAAGCCGACCTGCGCAAACAGCACCAGCGCGAATGCGATCGACACCGACAGGAAAGCCACATCGCGAAACGCCTGCGCGCGTACCTGCGACGCTGACGGCGCGTCCGCAGCGGCTGACGCCACGGCAACGCTCGTCCGATCGGGTGGCCTCCCGACGAAAATCAGAATGACCGGCAGCAGCAGCACGACCATCGCAGTGGCGGCGGCGATCATGGCGCCGGAAAACGCAAAACTCCCGATCGCCGCGACCAGCAGCGGCACGCCGACAATGCCGCCGAAGCTGGCGCCATTGAGTGCGAGGCTGATGGCCATGCCGCGCTTTTTGTCGAACCAGAGGCCGAGCGTGTTGGTGATCATGCCGAGGCTGGTGCCGGCCCAGCCGAGCGCCAGCAGCGCATTGACGGCGTAGAGTTGCCACGGCGCGGTGACCTGGCCGATCAACGCTGCCGCCGTCGCCATCGCAAACACGCCGGCCACCAGACAATTGCGCGGGCCGAACGACCTGATCGCTTCGCTGACGAAGGCGACCAATAGCGCGCCGAACAGATAGAAGAACGTCGTCGCGGTCGAAATCAGCGACGTCGGCCAGCCGTGAATGCGGTGCAGTTCGGCGACATAGACGCTCTGGCCGTAAAAGCCAAATGCCCAGCCGAATGTCGCGACCAGAAAGCAGACCGCCACGATCCGCCAGCCGTCGTAACGGATCGAGGTTTCGTCGATCGGTGTGTCACCCGGAGTGTTCACGGTTGCCTCGGCGTGTTCAAACCGTCATGACCGGCCTTGTGCCGGGCATCCACGTCTTAATTTCTTTTTCGTTTCAAAGACGTGGATGGCCGGGACAAGCCCGGCCATGACGATTCATGGTGATTACCAGATCGCACGGCCAATTGCTTCGACGCCACCCGAAATGTGGCGATCTCGGTCTTTTCAGCTTTTGCGGAACGGCTCGTAGAAAAAACGCTCGCGGAAAATCTTGTCGCCGCGCCATTCCTGCAATGCCACTTCGTCGGTGCGATACACCTTACCGGAATGATCGGTGAGTTCGAAAATCCAGTGGATCGCAACACGGTCGCTTTCCACCACCGACGCCATCGCCTTCGAATACATATGTTTCATACGCGCCAGGATACCGCGCTCGTGCGCCACCAGGTTGTCGCGGCCGACCCGCGGCGGCGCGGCGTTTTCCTGCATGCTGGCGTCTTCGGTGTAATAGCGCTCGATGGCGCCGGCATGGTCGCCGCTTTCGACGGCCGCGATGAATTCATCCACAAGGGCGCGAGACGGCATGGAGCCTCCCTGAAGTAAAGTTGGATTGCCGATCAAATCCTCGGATCGGGAAATTCGGATATGGACTGTAACCTCGTCCGCCGCCGCCTCGCGAAGGACGCAAGCGTCAGCACCGCGAGCCCCAGCAATACCGGCGGAAACACCACGATGTTGACCGCCGACCAGCCGTAATTCGCCAGCAATTGCCCGGACGAGAACGATCCCAGCGCCATGGTGCCGAATACCAGAAAATCGTTGAAGGCCTGCACCTTGTTGCGCTCCTGCGGCCGGTGCGTCTCCAGCACCAGCGCGGACGCACCGACGAAGCTGAAATTCCACCCCACCCCGAGCACGATCAGCGTCGCCCAGAAATGCATCGCGGTGATGCCGGAAAGCCCGATGCCGGCCGCAAGGGCCTCCAGTGTCAGCCCCAACGCTACGATCTTCGGCGCTCCGAAGCGGGCGATCAGCGAGCCTGTGAAAAAGCTCGGGCCGTACATCGCCACGATATGCCACTGAATGCCAAAATTGGAATCGCTCACGCTCAACCCGCACATTTTCATCGCCAGCGGGGCCGAGGTCATGACCAGGTTCATCATCGGATAGGAGATCACGCCGCACAGTGCCGCCGCGATGAAGCGCGGCTGCCGCGCGATCTCGAGCAGCGGCCGGCCGCCATGAAGGTCGGCCGCCGCCGGCTTTGGCGCATCGACGCCGGCCAGCACCGCCATCGCAACCAGCGCGATCACCGCCTGCGCAACAAAGCTGAAGGCGAACAGATAAGGCGGCCAGATGTCCATGGTCCACTGCACCAGCTGCGGGCCGAGCACGCCGGCGAACACGCCGCCGGCCATCACCCACGACACCGCCTTCGGGCGATACGCAGCGCTTGCGCCATCGGCGGCGGCGAAGCGATAGGATTGCGAGACCGCGCCGTAGAGTCCGCCGAGGAACGTCGCGCAGCAAAACAGGACGAAGGAGCCGCGCAGGATGGCGAATGCGGCGAGCAATCCGGTCAGCACGCCGCAGCCGGTGCCGATGATGAAAGCCACGCGCCGACCATAAGTACGCGAGATTGCACCGACGGGGAGCGTGCCGGTGGCGAGCCCGACCACGAACATCGAGAGCGGCACGGTCGCCAGCGAAATATCCGGCGCCAGCGTCGCGCCGACGATCGAGCCGGTGGCGAAAATCACGGCCGAATTCGCGCCGGACAGCGCCTGGGCCGCCGCGAGACGCACCACATTGGAGCGCGCGCGTGCATCGTCGGCTATCTCGTCGATTAAGCTCACATCGATCATCGGCGATTCCGCCCCAGGCGCAGCCCGTTATCTTCCCGGGCCTGATTGATTCCCCGCACTATGGCGGGGCGTGACGGCGCTTTCAACCGATGCAAACGGGCGTGCGCCATGCGCCGCCGTTCAGTCTCGCTTTGAGCGGTCGAAGCTCAGGATGAGATTGTTAGCCGGCATCTCGGCGATTTCAGCCAGCTTCAACCCGACGCTTTCGCCGAGCGCCTTTACGTCGGCGATATCCCGCACGCCCCATTCGGGGTTGTTGTCGCGCAGGCTGGTGTCGAACACCGCATTGCTGAGCGCGGTGTGCTTGCCGCCGCGCTTGAATGGGCCGTAGAGAAACAATCGTCCATCCTCCAGCAAATAACGGGCGGCGCCGGCGAACAGGCCCTCGGCGATGCGCCACGGCGCAATGTGGATGACGTTGGCGCAGAACACCGCCAGCAATGGGCCGGGGCCGCTGCCGTCCTGTATCTCCGCGCACCACGCCGGATCGGACAGATCGATCCGCAGCGGCGCACGGACGTTCGGGAGCTGCGCATGCGCTCGCCATGCTGCGATGCTTTTCAGGTGCGCTTCATTGCAATCGCTCGGCCACCACGTGATTTGAGGAGAGTGGCGGGCGAAAAAGACCGCATGCTGGCCGGTGCCACTGCCGGCTTCGAGCACGTCGCCGGATTTTCCGACGAGGAATTTTTGTAAGGTTGTCCAGATCGGCTCATGATTGCGGTGAAACGCCGCCGCATCGAGACGTCCGTCCGATTCGACCGGCTGGCCATCCTTGCCGAATTCCACAACGTATTCTGCCACGACATCCCTCAATACTGCGTCGTCATTCCGGGATTCGCCTCTTGGCGCAGGCCCGGAATCCATAACCTCCACGGAGAGTATGAATTCCGGACGGCCGCTACGCGTCTCCCCGGAATGATGGCTACGGCTTATCAGCTTTAAACTGCGATTGTTCCAATTCCAGATATATACGATACGCGTTGCCGCGGTTGTTGGCGGCGAAGGCCGGCATGCCCCGGTATTTCGACCAGTCGGTCGCCTCATAGGCCAAGTCGAAATCGGTCCAGTCCTGCACCGCCTTCGCCATCGCGCTCCGCAGGTATTGAATGTAGTCGCGGGTGAAGGCGATCGCCTGCTTCGCTTGCGTGGATGCCTTGCCGTGACCGGGAATGATGAATTTCGGATCGAGCTTTTCCACTTCGCCAAGCGCCGCCAGCCATTGCGTGGTCGATACGTCGTCGCTGTTCATATGCGGGATGCGGCTGTTCTGCACGATATCGCCGGCAAACAGCACGCCATCGGGCTCGACCAGCATCATCATGTCGCTGGAGGAATGCGCGGGTCCGGCATAGAGCAGCGTCAGCCGCTTGTCGCCGAGCGCGATCGTCATGCGGTCCCTAAACGTGAGGTCCGGCGGCACCACGCGGGTGTTATTGTCGACCCAGGGAAACAGCGCGCCACGGCGCTGATCGAGCCGCTGGCTCGCCTTCTCGTCGGCGGTCTCTTCGTTGTCCTTGTATTCGCCGGCGCGTTCCTGTGCGGCGATCACAGCGTCGGTGTGATCCTTGAACGCCTGCAAGCCATAGATGTGATCGGCATGGTAATGGCTCGCAACCACATAGCGGACTTTCTTGTCGGTGACCTTGCGGATCCGCTGCAGCAGCGCCCAGCCATGGCTCGGCGTTCCCAGCGCGTCGAATACAACAACGCCGTCGGAGGTTACGACGAAACCAGCATTGGAAGTATTGCCCTCATTGTCCTTGCCTGGCACGCCGGGATTGCCGGTGCTGTAATAAATCGGTTTGCCCGGCACCTGATCGATCTGCAGGGGAATCGTGATTGCCGCGTAAGGAGCGTCCTCGGCGTGAACCGACGTCGCGAAACACGCCGCAAAGGCCAACATCGCAGCGGCAAAACGCTTCACCGCACATCTCCGCAATAAATCTCCTTCAATACCTGCAGCACGCGCAACGCGCGCTGGTCGGCGACGCGGTAGTGCAATGTCTGCGAGGTGCGGCGGAACACCACCAGACCATCGGCGCGCAATCGCGCCAGATGCTGCGACAGCGCCGACTGGCTCAGCTTCACCACGCCGACCAGTTCACCCACGGTCATTTCGCCGCGCACCGCGAGAAAACAAAGAATCAGCAGCCGCTTTTCGTTGCCGAGCAGTTTCAGAAGCTGCGCAGCCTCGCCGGCCTGCTTCGCCAGCTTCTTCAGCGCGGCGACGTCGGAGGCACCGGCCTGCTCAGCTGGTATCTTTCTCGCAGTTGCTACGGCTCTCATGGCTTCAACCTTGGCAATGCACAGGCTCGAGTCGCCACCATACAGTAGTTCTGGTTGTTTAGCATTGACTAAATTAGGTAACGACGATACGGCTGGGGCAACACTGAACAATGCGGCCTTTAAGCCGCGAAGCGAGGAAACGTGCGGCCCGATTTCTGGCGCAGCATGCCGGTGGGTACGAAGCTCGCCGGGCCACGCAATCTGCTGTTGGGCCGGCGCTCGTTTCTCGGCATGGGCGCGGCGCTGACCGGTGGCCTCGCGCTCGGCGCAAAGCCGGGCCACGCCGAAGCTCCCGCAGCTTCGCCGCCAGCGGATGCGCCATGGTCGCAGTCGATCGGCCCCGGCGTGGTCGATCGCCCTTACGGCAGGCCGGCGGACACCGAGGCCGGTGTCATCAGGCGCAATGTGCCGTGGCTCACCGCCGGCACCGAATCCTCGATCAGCTTCTCACCGCTGCAGGACTTGCACGGCATCATCACGCCGAACGGACTGTTTTTCGAGCGGTATCATGCCGGCCGTCCCGACGTCGATCCGGATCAGCACCGGCTGATGATTCACGGCCTGGTCGAGCGGCCGCTGATCCTGACCATGCAGGACATCGTGCGGTTTCCGTCGGCCTCTAGAATCCATTTCATCGAATGTCCCGCCAATGGCGGCATGGAATGGCGCGCGGCGCAGTTGAACTCGCTGCAGTTCAATCACGGCATGATCAGTTGCGCCGAATGGACCGGCGTAAAGCTCTCGACCCTGCTCGAAGAGGTCGACGTCAAGAAGGAAGCGCGCTGGGCGATGGTGGAAGGCGCCGACGGCGCGCATATGAACCGCAGCCTGCCGCTCGACAAATGCCTCGACGATTGCCTGGTGGTCTACGCACAAAACGGCGAGGCGCTGCGGCCCGAACAGGGCTATCCGCTGCGGCTGGTGGTGCCGGGCTGGGAAGGCAATGTCAGCATCAAGTGGCTGCGCCGCATCAAGCTCGGCGACAAGCCATGGTATTCGCGCGAGGAAACCTCGAAATATACCGACCTGATGCCCGACGGCACCTCGCGCGGCTTTACCTGGCTGATCGATGCCAAGTCCGTCATCACTTTTCCCTGCCCCGAGAAACCACTGAGCGGCCCCGGTCTCTATGAAATCCGCGGCTTGGCATGGAGCGGCAACGGCAAAGTGACGCAGGTCGATGTCTCCGCCGACGGCGGCGTCAACTGGCAGCGCGCGGAGTTACACGATCCCGTGCTGTCGAAAGCGCTGACAAAATTCACGCTGCCGTGGCGTTGGGACGGCCAGCCGGCACTGCTGGAATCCCGCGTCATCGACCAGACCGGCTATGTGCAGCCGACCATTACGCAGTTGCGAAAACAGCGCGGGTCGAACTCGGTCTACCACAACAATTCGATCCAGACCTGGCAGGTGAAGCCAGACGGGAGTGTGTTCGATGTCCAGCTCGCGTAGGCGGCGAGCGCTGCTATCGGCCGCGTTTATGCTTGCGGCCTCGTCCCTCATAGCCGCCGAGCCCGGCCACTTCGGCTATGGCAAACGCGCCTCGCCGGCCGAAATCGCCGGCTGGGATATCGACGTGCGCGGCGACGATGGTGCCGGCTTACCCCCCGGTAAGGGCACGGTCGCCAGGGGCACGGAGGTCTATGCCGAGCAGTGCGCGGCCTGTCATGGGACGTTCGGCGAAGGCGAAGGCCGCTTTCCCAAGCTGGTTGGCGGCATCGGGACGCTGAAGCACGATCGACCGGAACTGACGGTCGGCAGTTATTGGCCGTTTGCGCCGACATTGTGGGACTACATTAACCGCGCCATGCCGATGCCGGCGCCGCATACATTGTCAGCCGATGACGTTTATGCTTTGACCGCCTATATTCTGAACCTGAACGACATCGTCTCCAGTGATTTCGTCGCCGACCGGGACAGCTTGCCGAACGTCAAAATGCCCAATCGCGACAGTTTCATCTGGACCGACCCGAGACCCGATACGATGGCCAAGCCCTGCATGACCGCATGCGCCGATCCGAAGGACATCGTGATCATGTCCACCGCGGAAGGCAGGAACCTGACGCCGCGCACCACCGGACCGCTCGATACGATGCAACCGAAATAGAAAAACGTTGGAAACGCGCCGTTGACGATGACAGTTTCAAAACTTGTTCCTGCGCTTGTGCTGGCGATGTGCTTCGGCACACTTGCTTCCGCGCCGGCCAGCGCGCAATCGGCCGCCGCCGAGGGCCAAAAACTCGCCTTCGATCGCGGCAAGGGCAACTGCCTCACCTGTCACGTGATCAAGGGCGGCGACCTTCCGGGCACGATCGGTCCCGAGCTCACCGGCATCAAAGCCAAATATCCCAACCGCAACGAACTGGTCGCGATCGTTTCAGACGAAACCAAGCGCAATCCGCTAACCGTGATGCCTCCATTCGGCCGGAATCGCATTCTGACCGAGAAGGAAATCAGCGCGGTGGTGGATTTTCTGCAGACGCTGTGATCAGCGCCGTACATTCAAGGAGAACCAAATGAGTCAATCGATCGAAACCATCGATTCAACGCGGCGATTGATCCTCAAGGGCGCGGCAATGTTTGCGCTGGTGGGCGTTGCGGGCATCCGTTTTGACCTGGCGCCCGCCTTCGCCGCGGCCAACGACAAATATCCGGAGGATGCGTTCAAGCAGAAGAGCATCGATGACACGCTCAAGCTGCTGTACGGCAAGAGCGCGGAGCCTTCCGACAAGGTCAAGCTCGACGCGCCGGAGATCGCGGAGAATGGCGCGGTAGTGCCGATTTCGGTGAGCTCGACGCTCGCCGACGTTACCTCGATCTCGATCCTGGTCGCGGAAAACCCGAACGCGCTAGCGGCATCCTACAAGATTCCAGCGGGCACGATCCCGAACGTCGCCAACCGCTTGAAGATGGCGAAGACCAGCAACGTGATCGCGGTGGTCGAAGCCGGCGGCAAGCTCTACAGCGCCACCAAGGAAGTCAAAGTCACCGTCGGCGGCTGCGGCGGCTGAGCTCATATTCGAAGGAGTAATTCCATGGCATCGACCATCCGCGTCCGCGCGACATCCAGCGGCGAAAACACCGAGGTGCAGGCGCTGATCCAGCACCCGATGGACTCCGGCTTCGTGAAAGATGCCAAGGGCGAGTTGATTCCGCCGCACTTCATCCAGGAACTAACGTTCGAGTACGACGGCAAGAGCGTGTTCGTTGCGGACTGGGGCGGTGCGGTCTCCAAGGACCCCTATGTCAAGTTCAGCTTCAAGGGCGGCAAGAAGGGCGACGACCTCAAGATTAGCTGGGTTGACAACAAGGGCGCCACCGACACCACCACGGCGAAGATTCAGTAATGGCGAAACGCGGCAGGCGGAGAATCAACATGCGGTCTGCGATCCGTTTTGCTTTTGCCGGTTTTGCTTTGGCGGCGCTGATCGGCGCAGCGCATGCCGCCGATACGCCCAATCCGCCGGCCGACGCCGCGGCGTTCAAGAAATTCTTCACCGACAAGTTTCCCAAGGTGAAGCTGGAGGATTTCGTCAACGGTCCCTATTCCATGGACGAAGGCCTGCACCGGCAGTGGGAAGAAAAAGAGCAATTCCCGCCTTACGAATTCTCCGTCGACATGGGCAAGGAGATGTTTTCAAAGCCGTTCAAGAACGGCAAGAGCTACGCCAACTGCTTCCCGAACCAGGGCATCGGAATCCGGCAGGACTATCCCTATTTCGACCTCAAGGAAGGCAAGGTCGTCACGCTTGAACTGGCGCTGAACCGCTGCCGCGAGGCCAATGGCGAGCCGCCGTTCTCCTATGTGCGCGACGAGATGGCGGCGCTCACCGCTTACATGGCATTCACCTCGCGCGGAAAACCGTTCGACATCAAGATTCCCGACGATCCGCGTGCGCTCGCGGCCTATCAGAATGGCAAGCAGTATTTTTACACGCGGCGCGGCCAGCTTAACTTCTCCTGCGCGACCTGCCATGTGCAGAGCCCCGGCGAGCGGATTCGCGCCGAGGTGCTCGCTCCAGCACTCGGCATTCTCAATGCGATGCCGATCTATCGTTCCGAATGGAGCGGCATGGGCACGACCAGCCGCCGCTTCACCACCTGCAACACACAAATCCGAGGCGTGCCGCTCAATCCGCAGGACGACGAGTATCGCGATCTCGAATATTATCTGTCCTATGTCAGCAACGGGCTGCCGATCTCCGGTCCGGGAGCAAGGCCATGAGACATAACGCCATCCGCGCATTGGTCTGCTCAACGTCAATCATATTGCTGATCGCGGGCGCGGCCTCTGCTTTGGCTGCAGGCTCCGAGGACGATTTCAAGGCCGCCTATGCCGCCGCCGAAGCCGCCAACAAGGAAGCAGGCAGCTTGCGCAATCAATGGACCACGACCGCGGCGACGCTGGCCGCGGCAAAGAAAGCCGCTGCCGAAGGCAATTTCGACGCCGCGGTGGCGTCATCGAAAGAAGCTGAGGCTTTGGCAAAAGCGTCGATCTTCCAGGCCACCAGCGAGAAAACGCTCTGGAAAGATATGGAAATCCGCTGAGCCGGTGATGTGAGATAGATGCAAAGAATCCTGACTGAATCTATCAGTTCATCGTCATGGCCGGGCTTGTCCCGGCCATCCACGTCTTGGGCTCGCGCTGGAAAGAAAGACGTTGATGCCCGGGACAAGCTCGGGCATGACGAGTTAGTGTTTGATGTCGGCGGGGATACGACATGACGATCCGCCGCCGCGACATATTGAAATTAGCGAGTGCCGCCGCGCTCGTCGGCGGTCTCCCGCGCATCGGCCGTGCCGCCGATGCCGGCGTTTACGATCTCGAACGCTTCGGCAACGCCCGCATCCTGCACATGACCGACACCCATGCGCAGTTGCTGCCGGTGTATTTCCGCGAGCCCAGCGTCAATCTCGGCATCGGCACGATGCAGGGCCGCCCGCCGCATCTGGTGGGCCGCGCCTTTCTCGATCGCTTCGAGATAAAGCCCGACAGCGCCAACGCCTATGCCTTTACCTGCCTCGATTTCGAGAAATCCGCCGCGCGCTTCGGTAAGCTCGGCGGCTTCGCACATCTGAAAACGCTGATCGATCGTCTCCGCGCCGATGTTGGCGCTGCCAATTCGCTGCTGCTCGACGGCGGCGATCTGTGGCAGGGCAGCGGCCTCGCCAACGCCATGCAGGGCGCCGACATGGTGGAAGCCGCGAACCTGCTCGGCATCGAGGCGATGACCGGCCATTGGGAATTCACCTATGGCGAAAAGGCGCTGCGGGCGAACCTTGATCGCTTCAAGGGAGAATTCCTCGCGCAAAACGTTTTCCTCACCGAGGAAGCCGCCTTCAATGACGCGCCGGCGTTCGACGCCGCGTCCCGCCGCGTGTTCAAGCCTGCCACCATCAAGGAAATCGGCGGCTATCGCGTCGCGGTGATCGGCCAGGCGTTTCCCTATGTGCCGATCGCGCACCCTAAGCGTTTCACGCCGGACTGGACGTTTGGCATCCGCGACGACGAATTGCAGAAGCTGGTCAATTCATTGCGCGGCAATGACAAGGTCGATGCGGTGGTGCTGCTGTCGCATAATGGCATGGATGTCGATCTCAAGCTTGCAAGCCGCGTCACCGGCATCGATGTCATTCTCGGCGGCCATACCCACGACGCCGTACCGCAGCCAATTCCCGTAACCAATGCCGGCGGCATTACGCTAGTCACCAACGCCGGCTCTAACGGAAAATTTCTCGGCGTGCTCGATCTCGATCTCGCCAAGGGCAAGGTGAGCGACGTCCGTTACCGGCTGCTGCCGGTGTTTTCGGAGCTGCTTAAACCCGATGCGGCGATGCAGGCGCTGATCGAAAAATTGCGCGCGCCGTACGCGGCGGCCTATGCCGAGAAGACCGCGACCGCGGATCGCCTGCTCTACCGCCGCGGCAATTTCAACGGCACCGTGGATCAACTGATCTGCGACGCGCTGCGCGGCGAATTCGACGCAGAGATCGCGCTGTCGCCGGGTTTTCGCTGGGGCACCAGCGTGTTGCCGGGCCAGCCGGTGACGATGGAAGACGTGCTTGCGGAAACTTCCGTTACCTATCCGGAAACCTACGTCCAGAGCATGACCGGCGGCCAGATCAAGGACATTCTCGAAGACGTCTGCGACAATCTGTTCAATGCCGATCCCTATTATCAGCAGGGCGGCGATATGGTCCGCGTCGGCGGCTTGTCCTACGCTTGCGCGCCTGCGGAAGCTGTCGGGCGCCGTATCTCGGGTTTGAAGCTGGACAACGGTCGTTCAATCGAGGCCGGCAAGAGCTACAAGGTCGCCGGATGGGCCTCGGTCAACGAACAGAAAGGCGCGCCGGTGTGGGACGTATTCGCGAAACATCTGCGCGCGGGAAAAGCGTTGGCTCGCCACAACGGCGATTCTGTTACGCTGAAAGGCGTCGTCGATAATCCGGGCATCGCGGGACAGGGATGAAAATGGTCGCGGCACATGCGCATTTGAAAGGCGGCAGTCTCGCCCGCGCGATCATCACGTTGATGCTGGCGGCGCTGCCAGTTGTCGCGCAGGCTCAGCCTGCGCCGCTGCCGGACAAGCCATTCGCCGAGCACCGCCTCGCGCTACAGCTTTCCGACGACGATCCGAAGAAGGAAGGCCTCATCATCAGCATCGCCAATAATCTCTTGAAGGCTTACGACCCCGACAAGATCGCGATCGAGGTGGTAACCTTCGGCCCCGGCATCGACCTTTTGCGTCCCGAGAATCCCAATCGGCAGCGTGTCGAAAGCCTGATTGCGCAAGGCGTCAAGTTCGACGTCTGCCTCAACACCGTCGATACACTCGAGCGCGAGACCGGCAAGCGGCCGGCGATCATCGCGGCCGCGATCCCGGTTCAGGTCGGTGTCGGACAAATTCTGGCGCTCACCGAAAACGGCTATACGTTGGTGAGGCCTTGATATGTTTCGTCATTGCGAGCGAAGCAATCCAGAACAGGATGAAGCAAGCTGGATTGCTTCGTCGCGGAGTTTATCATCGGGCCGGCCAAAGGCCGGACCCGTTGGCTCCTCGCAATGACGAGGTTGCCCGATCGTATGCCTGCTCGGCCTTGAAGGAGTTATTTTCATGTTGAAAGCGCTTCGCCTTTTGATCGTAACACTGGCGATATCGATAACGACGATCGCATTCGCCGCTGATTCAAAATCGCACCGTGTCGCCATTCAGGTCGATCAGAACGATCCTCAGGTGATGAACCTCGCGCTCAACAACGCCACCAATGTGATCGAATATTATCGCGCCAAGAACGAGGACGTCGAAGTCGATATCGTCACCTATGGTCCCGGCCTGCACATGCTGCGCGCCGACACCTCGCCGGTGCAGGACCGCATCAAGCGCCTCAAGGACCTGGCGTTCCCCGGCAAGATACAGTTCTCCGCCTGCAATAACACCAAGCAAGGCATGGAGAAGGCCGAAGGCCACGCCATCTCGGTTCTGTCGGACGCCACCATCGTGCCGTCGGGCGTTGTCCGGCTGATGGAGTTGCAGGAACAGGGCTGGAGCTATGTGCGGCCATAACGTGCCGCGGTAAATCTTGGCGTCGTCCCCGCGAAAGCGGGGACCCAACCACACGGAAGGTTTGATTTAGTGACGGTGGTAAAACCCGGATTAAAAACGAACGCCGGTGGTTATGGGTCCCCGCTTTCGCGGGGACGACGGTTTGTGTTTACCGTGCTCGTTCTATTCTGCACACCGGCGATCGCCGGCGACGACGCCCTCGTTACCTACAAATCGCTCTCGCCGGAAGTAGCACTCGAAGCAGCACAAGCCGCGCTCAAAAAATGCCGCGACAATGGATTTCAGATCGCGGTCGTCATAGTTGATCGCTTCGGCCAGCCGCAGGTGCTGCTGCGCGACCGCTACGCCGGCCTGCCTGCCGCCGACATCGCGACCGGCAAAGCCTATACCGCGTTGAGTTTCCGCCGCAGCACCGCCGAACTGGCCAAAATGGTCCGTGACGGCCAGATGGATCCGGGTCTGGCGCGAATGCCGCGCATCGCGATGCTGGCCGGCGGCCTGGTGATCGAGACCGGCGGCACGCTGCTTGGCGGCATCGGCGTGTCCGGCGCGCCCGGCGGCGACAAGGACGAGGAATGCGCCAAGGCCGGACTCGATGCTGTCAGGGACAAGATTGATTTTTAAGCCCCCGTAGGTCGTCATTCCCCGACGCGCCAATCGGCGCGTCTGTTAATGCTCCACCCGTTGAAGCTCTGCGATCAGCACGTCCAGCGCATCCGCCAACATAACGCCGCCGCACACCGTCAGCCGGTCTGGAATCACGATGCGCTTCCACGGCGGATAGAAGCGCTCCAGCGCCGGATGCAGCAGAAAGGCGCGGCCGTCATCCTCGGCAGTGTCGCCGGCCTCCGACACCACGATGAAGTCGGGCTTCAGATTCACGATTGCTTCGAGCGAAGCGAACCCGCCAAACGCGACGCCGAGATCACCCGCTGCGTTGAACAGGCCGGTCTCGGTCAGCAATGAGCTGAGCAGGCTATCGCTGCCGGATACCCAGCCGCGCCGCGACAGCGGCAACACCCGATAACGTTTGTACGCGACCGCCTGACGCGCATGCGCGATCGCGGTATCGAGCCGGGCGATTTCCGCCGCCGCCCGATCGGGATGCTCAGTGATCTCGCCCATCCGGCGAATCTGGTCTTTGACCTCGTCGAGCGAGCGCGGAACGCCAAATTCGGCGAGTTGAAGGCCCTTCTCCTTCAGAAGCTCGCGCGTCGAGCGCTTGTCAAACAGGCTCGCAACCACGACATCGGGCCGGAGCACCAGAATGTCTTCAGCGCCGCCCGACAGGATGCGGTACCGGCGCGCGTCATCTGCCGCCCAGGATTGAAACCGGTCGCGTGAATAGCGGCTGAGGCCGAGAATTTGATCGGGGTCCGCCAAGGTCAGCAGCAATTGGTCGGTGCAGACGTTCATCGAGGCGATGCGCGGCAAATCGGCCCCGCGAGTTGGCGCGATGCTGCCGATCGTAAAAGCGACAATGATCGATGGAAACATGAGTGCGAAGCGCTTGCTCATCCGCACCTCAAATTCCCGCCCACGGCACGATCACCGCCTCGTGCTGATGCTCGGCGCGATAGGCGCTGATCCGGAACACGTCCCGCATCACCTGCTCCGACAGCGCTTCGGCAGGCGCGCCTTGCGAGACTAGACGGCCCTCCGACAGCACCAGAACCGTATCCGCGAATCGCGCGGCAAGACCGAGAAGCGCTGTCACCACGATCACCAGCACGCCTCCGTCCGCGGCATTGCGAAGATTCGTCATGACATCGATCTGGTAGCGCGGATCGAGCGATGCGGTCGGCTCGTCGGCCAGCATGACCGGTGCTTCCACCGCCAGCACGCGCGCCAGCGCGACCCGGCTGCGCTCGCCGTCGGACAGTTCGGTGACACGGCGCTCGCTGAATTCCATTACGTCGGTGGCCTGCATCGCCCGCGTCACCGCCTCGGCATCTTTCGGAGAGAGCCGCGCCGGATCGGTTGCACCATGCGGGTATCGCCCGAGCGCTACAATATCCCGCGCCGGCAGCGGCCAATGCACCACGTGACCCTGCGGCAGGTAGGCGAAGCGCCGCGCCCGCTCTCGAAGCGATAACGACGACAGCGCATCGCCGCCGACATAAATCTCGCCTTGCGACGGCAACAACCCCGCCAGTGCACGTAGCAGCGTGGTCTTGCCGGCGCCGTTCGGTCCCACCAGCGCGACCAGATGTCCCGACGATAGGGACAGCGAGATATCGTTAAGCACCGCCCGGCCGCCAAGCGTTACGTTAAGGCCCTGCGCGATGAGAAGCGCGTTTCCGTTCATGCCACGCCTCCACCGAGCGCGCGGCGTTCGCGCATGATCAGATAGAGGAAGAACGGCACGCCGATGATCGAGGTCAGCACCCCGACCTTGATATCGCTGGTCGATGGAATGATGCGCACGGCGATATCGGCGGCGAGCAGCAGCGCCGCACCGGTAAGCGCGCTCGGGACCAGCAGCCGCGATGGATCGTGTCCAATCAGGGGCCGCATCAGATGCGGCGCGACCAGGCCGATGAAGCCGATGGTGCCGGTAACGGCGACGGCGCCGCCGACACCGAGCGCGACGCCTGTTATCACCAACAGCCGCAGCCGGCCGACATCGACGCCAAGGCTTTGCGCCGTCTCCTCGCCGAGGGTAAGCGCGCGAAACGCATTGCGCTGGCTCATCAGGATGATCGCGCCCGCTGCGATGAACGGTAGCGCCAGCATGACATGGCGAAAACTGCGGTCCTCCAGCGAGCCGAGCAGCCAGAATGCAATCTCCAGCACCACGAACGGATTGCTCGACAGATTCATCACCAGCGCCGTCATGGCACCCGCGAGAGACGAGATTGCAAGCCCGGCCAGAATGAGAATCAGCAGCCCTGCGTTGCGGCCTGCGATGCTCAGCAGTACAAATACCGAGGCGAATGCCATTGCGATGGCCGCGACCGGCAGCGCGTAGGATCGCACATCGGCAAGCCCGAGCGAGATCACCAGCACCGCGCCGAACGCGGCGGACTGCGGCGCGCCGAACAGCGACGGCGACGCCAGCGGATTGCGCAGCAGTCCCTGCAGCGCCGCACCTGACAGCCCGAGGATGGCGCCGATCGCTAATCCCAAAATGGTGCGCGGCAGCCGGATTTCCCGCACGATGATCTGCTGCACGTCGGTGCCGCCGCCGAAAAGAGCATCGATCACGGCGAGCGGCGACAGCCGCACCGGGCCTATTCCCAGTGAGGTCAATGCAAGCAGCACGACGAGAACGACAAGCGCCGCGGTCACGCTCAACCGCCGGCGCGCCGCGCCTTCACTTACAAGTCTGAGGCTTTCAACGCTCATTCAAACGCCCGCTGATCGTCATGGCCGGGCTTGACCCAGCCATCCATCTACTTCGAAGGATAAAGTCTTGCAAAGGATGATGGATACTCGGGCCTTCGCCTCGCCGAAGGGGCTTCGACCCCGCAGGCGGGTCAAGCCTGCGTATGACGCAAGTTTCGCAAGCCCGGCCATGACGGATAGAGTTGAGAACCCCGCGGCGTTGCTTTTCTGGCACAGTTACGGACAAAGCGCTGACGCGAAAGCGGCCTGATTGACTCGAAAGTATGACATGGTCCTTACTGACTATGACGGTTTCCCATCTGGGGATCAAAAGGGAATGCGGTGCGGGGAAACTTCCCCAATGCCGCGGCTGCCCCCGCAACTGTAAGCGGTGAATCTTTCGTCATAGGCCACTGGGAATCTCGGTCCTGGGAAGGCGACGCAAGGTATCGACCCGCGAGCCAGGAGACCTGCCGTCAGCCGTGGTCACACGCGAAGATGTCGGTCGGGGAGTACAGACATTAGCTTCACAGGGGTGCTTGCGAGCACATCGGTGAGACTTGGTTCGCTGTGACGTGCCACTGACGTCATACCGAGGTTGAACCATGTCTTCCATCATCCTGGCCGCAAGGCGGCGACGCGCCTGTTTGCTTGCTTCAAGTTTTCTTATCCCGATCGTTTCCCTGAGTGTTTCTGCCGCGCAGGCGCAGCAATCCGCGCCGTCGGATCAACTGCCGCCCATCGAAGTCAATCCGCCAAAACCGGTAAAGCGGGATCGCGTCGAGCCTTCATCCGAATGGGCCTCGCGTATCGGCCGAGCCACTCCGGCCGCGACGCAGCAAACCACAGCTGTAGCACCGCCGTCGGGCGGGCCTGCGCCTGCCACGACAGCAGCCCCGAACATCCTGGCCGGGGCTTCCACGACCGTCATCACCGCCGAGGAGATCGCGCATTCGCCAGCCTATACGGTGCAGGAGATCATCGCGCAGGTGCCCGGCGTACAGTTGACATCGCTGTTCGGCGGCGTGAACGGCGCGGGCACTACCGTCGACCTGCGCGGCTTCGGCGCCACGGCGGTCTCCAATACGCTCGTCCTCATCAACGGCCGCCGGGTGAACGATATCGATAGTCAGGGCGTGGACTTCTCCACGATTCCGCGCGATTCGATCCAGCGCATCGAGATCACCAAAGGCAACAGCGGCGCGGTACTTTACGGCGACAATGCCATCGGCGGCGTCATCAACATTGTCACCAAGACCGGCGTGACCGGCCCGCCGCTGGCGGCGCGCGTCGAAGTCGGCGCCGGGTCGTTCAACCAGCGCCAGGTCGCGGCGTCCGCCTCATCGAATGCGGGGCCGTGGTCAACGTCATTCTACGGCAAGCAGATCAATTCCGACGGCTACCGGTTCAACAACGCGCTCGCGCAACACGATGGCATCGGCGATATCCGCTACACCACGCCGGACCTTACCGCGTATCTGACCTTGTCCGGCGACGACCAGCGCTTGGGATTCCCTGGCGGCAGGCTGGTCGACCCGTCCGCCAGCGTCAATCAGCTGGTCACCGATCGCAAGGGCGCGGCCACGCCGTTCGATCATGCCGAAAAACAAGGCGCCAACGCCACCGCCGGATTCATCAAGACGCTGTGGAACGGCGCCGAACTGATCGTCGATGGCGGCGTACGCGACAAGAAGCAGCAAGGCAGCTTCTTCGGCGGCCTTCCATTGTCGCCGTTCCTCTCCACTTACGTTGACGCAAAGCTGCAGACGTGGTCGCTGACGCCCCGCCTCAGCATCAAAAACGACATGTTCGGAATGCCCTCGAACATCCTGACCGGTATCGATTACTACGACGCGATCTTCCACCAGAATAAAGGCGCGTTTCTCGGCGCGCCGCCGATTCACATGTATGACCTCTCGCAGCAGACGGTGGCCGCCTATTGGCAGCAAACCATCGGATTCCTGCCGACCACCGATTTTTCCTACGGCGGCCGGATCCAGCGCATCAATCTGGATGCGCGAGACCGCTACGACCCGACTGCGCCGAACGCATTCGACGCCCAGGCCATGCCTCTCAACAGCACGGAAACCCAGCATGCATTGCATATCGGCATCGAACATCGCTTCAACGACGTATTTGCCGTGTTCGGCCGCGCTGCGCACGCATTTCGCACGCCGAATGTCGATGAGCGGGTCTCGTCGGGACCTGCGTTCGACCCCGCCTCCTTCATTGCCATCCCCGGAAACTTCACGCTGAAGACGCAAACGTCCAACGATGTCGAGGGCGGTTTCCGCATCAAGGCCGGCGCATTCGCGATGCAATCCAGCGTTTATGACATGGAGCTCACCAACGAGATCCTTTTTAATCCGGTGGGCTTCTTCAACTACAATCTGGATCCGACCCGCCGCTACGGCTCGGAGACCAGCGCAACGTTCCGCGCCAACGATACGCTGCTGTTCCGTGGCGGCTTCGCCTATACCCGGGCGGTGTTCCGCGAAGGCCCGTTCACAGGCAATGACGTGCCGCTGGTGTCGCGCTACACGGCGAGCGGCGGCGTCACCTGGAACGCCTGGCAAAAATACCTAGTGGTCGATGCGACGGTGCGCTACTGGAGCAACCGCCGCATGGACAACGATCAGCCGAACACCCAACCGCTGATCCCGGCCAACGCCACGATCGATTTCAAACTGAGCGGCGAATACGACCGGTACTTCTGGTCGCTCAGCGTGAACAACGTCTTCAATGCGCTGTATTACGATTATGCCATCGCCAGCGCGTTCACGCCCGATAAGTTCAATGCCTACCCGCTCCCCGGCCGAACCTTCCTGCTCAAGGCCGGCGCAACGTTCTGACCCGACAAGCCGATCCGGCAACGGATCGGCTTGTTCCGGTCACGCAAGACGGTAATCTCCCGGCTGAACGCTGGGAGACGACCGATCACATGCCCACACCGAACGCGGCGATCGACTTGCTGCACCGGCAAATCGCCGATGCCGATACGCAATGGAGCCTCGGCACCTTTGGCGGCATCGCCGAGTTCTCGCGCGACCGCGATGAGAAGGTCAGCCTGACGCAATCTGCAACCGGTGCTGCTGCCGTGACTGCGCGCGGCGGCATCGCCATCGAACTCTCTGATAGCTGCCGGCCATTTGCGTTCGAATGCATCACCAAGGCGAGCTGGAGCCAGCGGGTTGCGCTTTGCCTGCCGGCCGACAATTGCGCGATGAACCGGCGCGCCGTGCTGACCGAACTCGACGCCGATCATGGCGCCTTGAGACCGCAGGACCGCGGATCGGTTCTGTTCGACCTCGGCCTCGGCGCGCTGCAGGCCGATTTGTGCGTGCGCATCGGCGATCTTGACACGGTTACGGCGCTGCGGCGGCACGCTGGACGCTCCGTGTTTGACCCGGCAAATCCCGCGATGGGCGTGCTGCTGCAAGCCAATCCGCATCGCGTTTTCATCAGCCGGATCGGCCGCATCGAGGTCTATCAGCCGATCCCGCCGCCGTCGGGCAAGAGCCCGGACGGGCCGCACACACATGTCCTGCCGAAGCTATTGAAGAGCGGCCGGACCCACGCCGCCACCGAGCCGATTCCTGAGGGCTGGATCCCCTGCGCGCATTTTTATCCCCGGCATCCGGCCCGCGATGAAAGCGGCACCGAATCGTTCGATGCCGCGGGCCATGATGCGTTTCAGCGCATGATCGAGAGCTTTGGGCTGCCGGATGGTCTTTCGATCAAGCGGCGGGTCGCCGCGGCAATCGAGGCCTACCAGCCGCCTTCGGCGTTGGCCATCGCGCAGGATCGTCACGGCCGCACCAATGTCCGGATTGCATTGCGCCAATTGAAGGCCGCCGGAATGGCCTCGCCCCTGTTGCACGCATGGATTGCGAAGTTCGATCATGCTGCCGATCACGACGGGGCGGATGAGGCCGTTCTCCAGCACGAGCACTGACTTTCCGGGCTCAGGCAGCCCTCAAACAGGCCTCTTTCGCGGACTGAAATATGGTATCAGGGGTGCACACCGCGCCCACGATTCTGCCCGGCGAATTCGAGGTACTAATGGACGATGAACCGAAGACCGCCGCCGAGATGAAGGAGATCCGGCTCAACAGAAAACTTGCGCAGGACGCCGAAGGCATCAAGGCCATGGCGGACATCGCCGCAGCCGATATCGCGATTCGAAAGCGAACGGCGAATTTGCGTGAAATCCGGCTGGCAAAAGAGGCCGCCGATCGCGCCAAGCCGGTCGAAGCCAAGGCCAAGCCCAAGAAAAAGAAATCGACCTGACATGACAAAAGACGACCGCGACCGCGCCGAAGCCCGCTTCAACAAAGCCGCGAAAGCGGTTGAAAACGCCAAGACCGGCAAGACCGACCGCGATGCGGCGGCGAAAGCCGTTCTCGACAACATGGCCAAGCTTAAGGCGCTGCGCCTTGCCAAGGAAGCCGCCGAGCCCGCGCGTCCGGCCGTGGTCAAGAAGAGCCGCGGCAAATCGGCGAAGAAACCGGAAGGAAAGGCGCCGGCTTTGGGCGACTGGCTATCCAGCCAGCAGAGCGGCGGGCGAAGGACGTAAAGCGCATTACACCGGCGCGGGCCACTCGATCATCGACCGGGTTTTTGTCGCGGCGTCGTAAACCTGCACCTGCAGCATCTGGTACTGATTCTTCAACGCCATTCCCGCCTCTTCCGCGGCTTCGACCGTGTCGTGATGCGACTTGAAGTGACCATCCACGACCAGCGAGTAGCCCTCGGTCGGCGCTTTGTCGGCGCGCAGGATTTTGCGGGGCTGCTGCTCTTCGATCTCTAACTTCGGCTTCTTCACTCTCAACTCCGTGTTGTCTGAATGTCTTAAGCGATCTTCGGCACTCTTTAGCCCGGACAGCGGAAAAAGACAGTGAAGATTGCGCCTCCCACGGTTAATATGACCGTCAATGGCGGTCAGATTGAGGTCAAAACCAGCGGGAATACGGAAACATGGGTGGAACCAGCAAGAAGCCAGACAAGGGTAAGACGGCCAAGGAGAGCGGCAAGAAATCGCCGCCCAAGGCCGTTGACGACGAGGACGATGACGATGGCGATTTTGCGACCCCGAAACGCGATCGCAACGGCGACGACGATCAACCCCTATAATTCGCGCCGCGTTAGGAGAAATACTCGTCTTCAATGAGCCCGATGCTTCGGGCGTCTAGCAGATGCGCGCCCCAGCCTTTTTTCGACAGCGTGGCTGCGAGATTGGGGCGGACCAGCAACGATACCGCGATCATCGCAAGCGGCACGGCGCTGATCCAGTCACGGCGCACCGGCGTCAATTCCTCGACGCTGTTTGCATAGGGTCCGCGCCCGGCGGCGACGCGGAAGCACTCGCGAAAAATATCACGCCGCGTTCCGCCGCGTGCGGCGCAGCCGAGCAAGGCCTGCATGGCGAGATGGGTTGTTAACCCCGCGCGGCCCTCGAGCGCAGGCTCCGGCGTTTCGCCGCGCGAGACCCGCAGCAGCAGATCGACCAGATCGAGCCCCGCGAGGTAAGCACTCATCGGCTCGACCAGACGCGGGTTGCAGTCGATGAAAAGCGGCGCCTCGTCAGCCAGGATGTAGTCGACCGACAATGCGCCGTGCCAGCCGAGCCGCTGCCCAATGGTGGCGACGTGGGCGCGCACGCGCGGCCTGTGCACGCTTTGCTTGATCGCCTCGCCGCCACCCGCACCCGCGGCAATTTGCTTGTAGGCATGAAAGCCGACCAGACTGCCGCGACAGAAGATGGCCTGGGCTTTTTCGGTCGCACCCGCGACCAAATCCTGCACTAGCACCTCGCCGGCGAACGCATCGCTCGCGTCGAGTTCGTGCAGCGCCTGCGTAAGCTCCGCGGCGTCGCGCACGAACCAGATGCCGCGGCTCGCCGTCCCGATCGACATTTTGACGACGCAGGGAAAGCGAACCGCATCGCGCAGTTCGCCTGCCGATTTCACGATTCGCGTTGCCGGCTGCGGCAGCCCGAGTTCATCGAGCAATCTGCTGAAGCCGGCCTTGCTGTGCGCGGTGCGGTAACTTTCGAAATCCGGCAGCGCCAAGCCGACACGCGCCTCAATCCGCTCGCGCACGCGCGCGAACAGAAATCCCTGTTCGTGGATGGGAAGCAGGACATCGAATTCTCGCTCCCCGAGCAGCCTCTCGACAAACGCCAGATAGGCGGCCGGATCGTCGCGAAGGCCCGGACAGCGATGGAATTTCCTGACGAACCGCGAAAACCTGCCGAGACAATGCGCCGACGGATCGCAGACCTCGACCATGTGTCCGGCCAATCCCAATATCGTGATTGCCTCGCGCGCGGACGTGCTGGAGCCCTCGGACAGCAGCACCCGGAGCGGTTCTCGACCATGCGATGGATCGGCCATATCGGCTATTATTCCCGCGTCCGGCGTCGTTTGTCTTTCGAATTTAATTTCGCATTCGGCGTGTTCCAGTCACTCACGCAAGGGCCCTATGCTGTGGAATTCATAGACAAATAACCTGTAAACCCGATACTTTCACGACATATTGCCGAGCCGATTACGGGAACGGGATTTAAGTTCGAATGGTCGACATACTGGCCGCGCCGCGCCAAACGAAGACGGATACCGCGTTGCGCACCCTGGCTGCGGTCTCGACCGCGCATTGGGTCAGCCACTTCCACATGTTCGTGCTGCCGATGCTGTTTCCGTTTCTGAAGGAGAAACTCGGCGTCGGCTACATCGAGCTTGGCTTCGCGCTCACCGTATTCGCGGTCGTCTCCGGTCTGACGCAGGCGCCGATGGGCTATCTCGGCGATCGCATCGGGGCGCGCAAGATCCTGCTGATGGGCCTCACGCTCGGCGGCTTTGCGCTCATCATGCTCGGCCTGCATCTGAGCTATTCCTGGCTGATCGCCAGCGCCGTGCTGCTGGGGCTTGCCAACAGCGTCTATCATCCCGCCGACTATGCGATCCTGTCGGCCCACATGGATGAAGCGCGGATGGGCCGCGCATTTTCGATCCACACCTTCGCTGGATTTCTCGGCGGCGCCGTCGCGCCTGCGATCGTTGCAGCGCTGGTCGCAATGACCGGAGGCCATGGCGCGTTGATCGTGACCGGTGCGGTGGGTCCGCTTGTCGCGCTGCTGTTGCTGGCCATGGGGATGCCCGATGCCAGTTCCGCCGACCACGCAACGGATGGCATCAAGGCGCCGCAGCCTAACATCATCACGCCGGCGATCATCGTGCTGACCGTATTCTTCATGCTGCTCAGCCTGTCCAATGCCGGGATCGGTAACTTCGGCGTCGTAGCGTTGATGAGCGGCTATGGTTCTTCGTTCTCCACGGCGAATATCGCTTTGACGGCGTTTCTCGGCTTTAGCGCGGTCGGCGTGCTGGCAGGCGGCTTTCTCGCCGACCGGACAGAACGTCACGGCCAGGTCGCGGCTGTATGTTTTGCGCTCAACGCCGCCATTGTGCTCGTCATCGCGGTCGTGACGTTGCCGCCGGCGCTGCTCACGGCGGCGATGGCAAGCGCGGGATTCCTCGGCGGCGTGATCGCACCGTCGCGCGACATGCTGGTTCGCAACGCAGCACCGCCCGGCGCCGCGGGCCGCGCTTTCGGCATCGTCTCCACCGGCTTCAATATCGGCGGCATCTTCAGTCCACTGCTGTTCGGCTGGATCATGGATCAGGACATGCCGCACTGGGTGTTCGGCGCGTCCGTTGTGTTCATGGCGCTCACCGTCCTGCTGGCGCTGGTCACCGACCGCGGCCCGCGCAAAAGCGTCGAGAAGATCGACGTCAGGCTAATGCAACCCTGAGCCTCACCTGCGGCGGTTGACTTGAGTCGGCGGGAACTGATGATGCGGCAACAAATCAGCCAATATTGGGATGAAACGACATGGCCGACCATCCAAGCCTTGTGATCCGCGGCGGCACGGTTGCCGATGGCTTTGGCGGCGAACTGTTTGAGGCGGATGTCGCAATCACGGACGGCCGCATTACAGAGGTCGGCAAGGTCTCGGCCAAAGGCAGCGAAGAGATCGACGCCAGGGGCAAACTGGTCACGCCCGGCTTTGTCGATCTGCACACCCATTACGACGGCCAGGTCACCTGGGCCAACGACATCTCGCCGTCGTCGCAGAACGGCGTCACCACCGCCATCATGGGCAATTGCGGCGTCGGCTTCGCGCCCTGCAAGCCGGCCGATCACCAGCGGCTGATCCAGTTGATGGAAGGCGTTGAGGATATCCCGGAGCCGGTGCTGAGCGCCGGCATTCCTTGGGCTTGGGAGAGCTTTCCGGAGTACATGGAATGGCTGTCGCAACGGCCGTTCGACATGGACATCGGCGCGCAACTGCCGCATGCGGCGCTACGCGTTTACGTGATGGGCGAGCGCGGTGCGCGCCGCGATCCGGCGACGCCTGAAGACAATCACGCGATGGCAGCACTTGCTGGAGACGCCGTGCGCGCGGGCGCGCTGGGATTTTCGACCTCGCGCACGCTCAATCACCGCACCTCGACCGGCGACTATACCCCGACGTTGAAGGCCGGCGAGGATGAGCTGACGGCGATCGCCGGCGCGATGCACAAGGTCGGCCGCAGCGTGCTGCAATTCGTGCTCGACCAGGGCAGCATCCACGAAGACTTGCCGATGATGCTGCGGGTGGCGGAAAACACGCGGTGCCCGATTTCGTTCTCGGTGACGCAGGCCGACAAGGCGCCGCGGCGCTGGCGCCAGACGCTGGACAGCATCAACGAGGCTTCCGCGCGCGGCCTGTCGATCACGGCGCAGATTGCCGCGCGCCCGGTCGGACTGCTGCTCGGGTTAGAGCTGTCGCGCAATCCGTTCCAGACCCATCCGAGCTACAAGGCAATTGCGCATCTGCCGTTGGCAGAGCGGCTTGCGCGGTTGCACCAGCCAGACGTTCGCGCCGCTATCTTAAGCGAGACACCGACCTCGACCGACGATCCGCTGTTCTTCCGTCCCAACTACGACAAGATGTATCTGCTCGGCGATCCACCTGATTACGAGCAGCCGCTCGAACATGCGTTGGGACCGCAGGCCCGCCGTCAGGGACGGCAGCCGGAAGAACTGGCTTACGAAGCGATACTCGCGAATGACGGAAAGGGCATGCTCTATGTGCCGTTCCTGAATTACGCCGACGGCAATCTCGATGCCGTGCGCGAGATGCTCAGCGATCCGCATTCCGTGCCGGGCCTGAGCGACGGCGGCGCGCATTGCGGCATCATCTGCGACGCCAGCTTCCCGACCTATCTGCTGACGCACTGGACCCGCGACCGCAGCCGCGGCGAAAAACTGTCGATCCCGTTCGTGGTCGCGGCGCAGTCGCGCAAGACCGCAATATCCGTCGGGTTGAAAGATCGCGGCGTCATCGCCGCCGGCTACAAGGCGGACCTCAACGTCATCGACTACGACAGGCTGCATATGCATCCGCCGAAGGTGCATTACGATCTTCCGGTCGGCGGTCGCCGCCTGCTGCAGCAGATCGACGGCTATGATGCGACCATCGTGTCGGGCGTAGTGACGCAGCGCAATGGAACGGCGACCGGCGCACGGCCCGGCCGTCTGGTGCGCGGCGCGCAAGACGATTTTCGACAATTCGGTGCGGCGGCCGGTTAGCCGGGGCGCTTAAGCCGAAGCAGGCCGGTGCGCGCGGAGGAAGGAATGGATCTGGCGCAGCGCCAGCGGAATCCGCTCCTTGGGCTCCTTCCACGGGAACATGCTCACCTCGGCCTTCGGCGCCAGCATCGCCGCTTCCATGGCGACGGCGTATGGATGCGCCGGGATATCGTCCGGAAGGATCAGTACCGGCGTCTGGCAATTGCGCACGAAATCACGTGTCACGGTGAACACAAAGTCGGGATCGGTGCGGTACATTTTGGTCAGGAATTTGTCGACCATCTCCATCGTGATGTCGGGCCGGCGCTTGACCAGCTCCGGACCCCAGCCCTTCATATTGCCGTCGTAGAACAAATCGCGCATCTCCGGACGGGACCCGCTGGGCTGCGCCAGCACGGTGGCGACGATGCGATCGGGCGCCCGCCGCAACAGATTCCAGATGAAGGGGCCGCCGATGCAGAAGCCCAACACCATGAACTTGCCGATGCCGAGATGATCCATCAGACCGAGGTGGTCGTCGGTGTATGCATCCCATGGCCGGTCGATCTCGAGCGGACCGGTGGACTGACCGGCATTGGCGTTGCGCAGGTCCGACGCGATGCAGCGGTACTCGGCCTTGAATTCCTCGATCGCATTGAAGGGATGACTGCTGCCTTTGAGGCCTGATATCGTCGAGTTCAATCCGCCGCCTGCGATCAGCAGCAATGGGAAGCCGGAACCGGCCTCCTCGAAATGGATACGAACGCCGCCTTTCTCGAAATCACTCATCGCAGTTCCTCCTTGCCCGGCTGCTTGTGCGAACACGCGGGGTGCCGCCGCCATCGCGGTCGCCGCGGCGCCGGTTGTCAGTATGGTGCGTCTGATCGGGTCCATCATGGCGTTCTCCTTCAATACTCACGCGAATTTCGGCTGCGGCACCTCGCGCAGCAGGCGCGCGCGCTCGGTGTTGGGCCACAGCAGCAGCAAGCCGAGCAGTCCCGCCACCACCATGACCACGGCGTTGATGGTAAAGCCGGTCAAATAACCGTCGAGCGGCACGGCGGCGCGCTGGATCACGCTGCCCATCACCAGCGGCGCCACGACGCCGGCAAGGGTGAAGATTGCGCCATAGATCGCGATCACCGCGCCTCGCTGCGACACCGGCGTGAACTCGCCAAGCATCGGCGGGCAGACCACATAGATCGATCCGCAAAGCCCGGAGCCGACCACCAGCAGCGCGATCTTCAGGCCGGTCGATTCGACATAAGGCATGGCGGCCATGATCACGCCGCCGACGATCAGGGGAGCCGCGCCGAGCACGCCGCGTGCGCCGCGCGTGGACATTCCGCGCGCCATCAGCACCTGCGAGACCCAGCCGGTGAGCAGCACGATCACCGCGCCGAACACCCAGGGCAGGATCGAAACCCAGCCGGCTTCCTTCTGCGAGAAGCCGAGGCCCTTCACTATAAACGGCGTGAACCAGGTGAGGCCAAGCGACAGCGCCCAATAGGCGCCGAAGGTCGCGGCGCAGCAGCCGATGAAGGTTCGCGACGTCAGCAGTTGGAAATAGGGAACGCGGGGATCGGCCGCGGCCATGGCGACGGTCTGCACCAGCGGCCCTTCCTTGCCCATGATCAGCCACGCCAACGCCCACATCAGGCCGACCACGCCGAGCGCACCGAACGCATAGTGCCAGGAGTGATTGACGATGATCCAATTCAGCGCGGGCACCGCGAGGATCACGCCGAATGCAGACCCTTGGGACAAAATGGCTGTCGGCAGCGTTCGCTTCTCGTCGGGAAACCATTTATAAATCGAATGGGCCGCAACCGAAAAGGCTGGGCCTTCGCCTGCACCGAGGATAATGCGGCAGATCAGCAGCGTCGTGAAACTGACCTCCCCCACCATCGGGAATTGCGCCAGCGCCCAAACCAGCGCCAGCGCGAGCAGCACCCAGCGCGTTTCCACGCGGTTGACGATGAAGCCGACAACGATGGCTGAGATGGAAAACAGGAAGAAAAACGACGATCCGAGCAGGCCGAATTGTTCGGGCTCAAGTTTCATTTCGGTCATGATCGGCACGCCGGCGAGGCCGACAACGATCTTGTCCGCGAAGTTCACCAGCATGAACAGAAACAGCAGAAACGTGATCTTCCAGGCGCCTTTTGGCGTTGGCTGCGCGGTCATGATCGAACCCCCCGGAAGTCGCGTTTTTATCGCTTTTGCGGCCGCAGTGAGCGAGCCTTGCCGCGATGGTACCCGCTGGATCGGCGGAAATGCAATCGGGCATTTTGTCAGTACCGTGTCCGCTTCGAAGCAACCGTGCACTGCAACTTCAACAGGATTGAAGCCGTGATATCCCGGCGCAGTGTTGATATGTTGGGCGGCAACACAAAGGGATGTTTTGGTATGGCCGAATCCAGCAATCGCCGCCGCGCGCACCTTATCGGAATCCTTGCGTCGCTTTCTGTTTGGTACGCCATCGCCTCAGCGTCCGCGCAGGACGCCGCCGCGCCGGACTATCAAGCCATCGTTGCGGCGCCCGATCGAAGCGATGCCGACCGGCAAACCGACAAGCGCCGCGAGCCGGCCAGGATGCTCGCCTTCACCGGCGTCAAGCCCGGAATGAAGGTGCTCGATATGGAAGCCGGCGCCGGCTACAGCACCGAATTGCTGGCGCGCGCGGTCGGCCCGAGCGGCGTGGTCTATGCCCAGGATTCCGCCGCGGTGATCGAACGCTTCGTCAAGGACAAATTCGATATCCGCGCCCAGTCGCCCGCCATGAAGAACGTCGTGCATGTGATCCGGGATTTCGACGATCCGCTTCCGCCCGACGTCAGCGGCCTCGATCTGATCACGTTTTTCTTCGCCTATCACGATGTGACCTATATGCCGGTCGATCGCACGGAGATGAACCGCAAGATGTTCGCGGCACTGAAGCCCGGCGGCTTCCTCGTCATCGCCGATCATTCCGCGCGTGCAGGAGAAGGCATCACGGTGGCCAAGACCCTGCATCGCATCGAGGAGAGCGTGCTGCGCGGGGAAATCGAGGCCGCCGGTTTCAAGCTCATGGACGAAGGCAATTTTCTGCGCCATCCCGAAGACCCACGCGACGCCGCGGTGTTTCGCCCACAGATACCGGTGGACGAGTTCGTGCTGAAGTATCAGAAGCCTTGATGATGGATCGCGCAGGTCTCGCGTGGCCGGCGGCCCGATCATGCTGAGCGTCCGGAATCTGACCAAGACCTACCGCTCGGCTGGCGAGCAAGTGGCGGTGCTGCGCGGCGTCGATCTCGACGTCGCGGGCGGCGAGAGCGTGGCACTAACGGGGGAATCCGGCAGCGGCAAGAGCACGCTGCTGCATCTGATCGCGGGCCTCGATCAGGCCGATAGCGGCGAGGTCCGGCTCGATGCGACCATCGTGACGCAACTGGCAGATGCCGGCCGCGCCTTGGTGCGGCGCGAGCGGCTGGGTCTGGTGTTTCAGCAGTTCAACCTGATCCCGAGCCTCAATGTCGCGGATAATCTCGCGTTCCAGGCTCGTATCGCCCAGCGCTACGACATGGCCTGGCAGGCGGAGCTTGTGGAACGTCTTGGGTTAGGCGGTTTGTTGAAGCGTTATCCCGAGCAATTGTCCGGCGGTCAGCAGCAGCGGGTCGCGATCGGCCGCGCGCTGGCTATAAAACCGCTGCTGCTGCTGGCCGATGAGCCCACCGGAAATCTCGATGAAGCGACCGCGGACGACGTCCTCGGCCTCGCCCGCGATCTGGTGACGCGGACCGGATGCGGTTTCCTGATGGTGACCCACAGCCTGCGTCTCGCCGCAACGCTGGATCGGCAGGTCAATCTCCACGCGGGACTGATCGCATGAACCGCGCGATCTGGATTCTCACAGTGTTGTTGAGCCATTGGCGGCGGCACCCGATGCAACTTGCGACCCTGCTGATCGGCTTGATTTCGGCGACCGCGCTGTGGAGCGGCGTGCAGGCGCTGAACCAGCAGGCCCGCCTGAGCTACGACCGCGTAGCGGCAACGTTCGGCGGTGCGCGAACGGCGATGCTGGTCGGTCGCAACGGCGCGACGTTCCCGCAGCAACTGTTCGTCGATTTGCGCCGCGCCGGCTGGCCGGTTTCTCCTGTTTTGGAGGGCCGCATCCAGATCGGCGGACGCTCGTTCCGGCTGCTCGGCATCGAGCCGGTCACGCTGCCTGCCGAAGTTGGCAATACGCCGGCAATTGGAAGGGCTGGACTGCAGTCGTTTCTCTTACCGCCCGGCGAAACGCTGGTCGCGCCGGAGACATTGTCCGATCTCAAGCAAAGGGAAGGCGCAACGCCCGCGGTGGGCGCGATCGCGATGCCGCCGCTGAAAAGCGCGCTGCAACTCGTGCCCGGCGTGTTGGTGGTCGACATCGGCATCGCCCAGCACCTCTTGAAAATGCCGGATCAGATTTCGCGGCTATTGATCGGGAAGGCCAGGGGAAATCGCGCGCCGCTCGAAGCGGTCGCGGGCGACAAGCTCCGTCTGGTCGAACCGGATGCGGAGAGCGATCTCGAACGGCTTACCGACAGCTTTCATTTGAACCTGACGGCGTTCGGGCTGTTGTCATTCCTGGTCGGGCTCTTCATCGTCAACTCCGCGATCGGTCTTGCCTTCGAGCAGCGGCTGCCGATGCTGCGGACCTTGCGCGCCTGCGGGGTTTCGGCGCGATTGCTGAATACCGTGCTGCTGATCGAGTTGGTGACGATCGCGCTGATATCGGGATTGATCGGATTGGTCTGCGGCTATCTGATCGCTGCGTCCTTGCTGCCCGATGTCGCCGCGAGCTTGCGCGGACTCTATGGCGCGCAAATTCCCGGCCAGCTCACGCTCAAGCCGGAATGGTGGATCGCCGGCCTCGCCATCAGCGTGCTCGGCGCGCTGGCGGCAGCCGCGACGAGCCTTGCGAAGGCTATCCGCTTGCCGGTACTCGCAGCCGCGCAGCCCTATGCCTGGCAACAGGCGCAGCACAGGTGGCTGCGGTTTCAAGGCGCGTTTGCGCTGATCGTATTCGCCGCCGCCGCTTTCTTTCTCTGGTTCGGCGATTCGCTGATCTCGGGATTTGCGGTGCTGGCCGCGTTGCTGCTTGGTGCCGCGCTCGGTCTGCCTGTGGTGTTGGGTTTTGTACTTTATCTGGGCCAACGAAGCACGCGCCGCCCGCTTGTAACCTGGTTCTGGGCCGACAGCCGGCAGCAATTGTCGGGACTGTCGCTGGCCTTGATGGCGCTGCTGCTGGCGCTCGCCGTCAATGTCGGCGTCAGCACTATGGTGGAAAGCTTTTCCAGAACGTTCACGGGCTGGCTGGACGGCCGATTGGCAGCGGACATTTATCTCAACCCCGCCGATGACGCGCAGGCCGCGGAGATCAAAACATGGCTGCGCCGGCAACCGGACGTGCAGGCGATTCTGCCGAGCGGCCGGGCCGATGTGCAGATCGATGGCTGGCCGGTCGAGATTCTTGGTTTCGCCGATCACGCGACCTATCGCGATAATTGGCCGCTGCTGCAATCGACCGCCGCCGTCTGGGATCGCGTGCGCAACGGCGACGCCGCGCTCGTCAGCGAACAATTTTCGCGGCGCTTGAGGCTCGGCGTCGGCGACCGATTGCAAGTGCCGATACCATCGGGAAACTGGCCGCTGGAAATCGTCGGGATCTACGCCGATTACGGCAACCCAAAGGGCCAGATCGGCGTCAACATTGACGCGCTGCTCGGCCGTTTTCCTGAAATACCTCAAACCAGATTCGGCCTGCGCGTAGCACCTGCGGCAATTCCTGCGCTGATCGCCGGCCTGCAGGACAAATTCGGCCTCGATGGCCGCAGCCTTTCGGATCAAGCCACCGTGAAGGCCGAGGCACAACGGATCTTCAATCGCACCTTTGCGGTCACTGCCGCTTTGAATGCCTTCACCCTCGGCGTCGCCGGCGTCGCGTTGCTCACCAGCCTGCTCACACTGAGCAATTCCCGGCTGCCGCAACTCGCACCGCTATGGGCGATCGGGATCACGCGGCGGAAGCTTGCCGCCATTGAGCTTATGAAGACAATGTCGGTCGCGCTGATCACCGCCCTGCTCGCGTTGCCGCTCGGTCTTTTGGTCGCATGGTGCCTGATTGCCATCGTCAATGTGAAGGCATTCGGCTGGCGGCTGCCGTTCCACGTCTTTCCGCTGCATCTGATCGGGCTGTTGGCCGTCGCCATGCTGGCGGCGCTGCTCGCTGCAGCGCTTCCCGTTCTTAAGCTGGCGCGGATGCAGCCGGCGGCATTAGCGAAGATTTTTGCCGATGAGCGCTGACTTCCAACTCTCGCGCCGTGGTTTTGCAAGCGGACTTGCCATGCTGATGCTCGGCCGCAAGGCTTCGTTCGCACAGGGCTTTGCGAGGCTTGGCAGCGACGCAGATGGATTCGCGCCCGTCGTTCCCGGCAAAGCTCTGACGTTTCCAGCCGATCTCGGCGCGCATCCGGATTTTCGTATCGAGTGGTGGTACCTCACCGCCAACCTCACCGATTCCAGCGGCGCATCCTATGGCGCGCAGTGGACGCTGTTTCGACAGGCGATGGCGCCGGGCGCGCAACAGCAAGGCTGGGCCAGCCAGCAAATCTGGATGGGCCATGCCGCAATAACGAGCGCGGACACGCATCGCTTCAGCGAAACATTTGCGCGCGGCGGCGTCGGTCAGGCCGGCGTCGAGACAAAACCGTTTCGCGCCTGGATCGATGCCTGGGAAATGCGCGGCCTCGACGGCATGTCGGACATGGCCATCGCGCCGCTCGATCTCAAGGCATCGGGTTCGGATTTCAGCTACGCGCTGCGCCTCGACGCGGACCGGCCGCTGGTGCTTCAGGGCGACGCCGGCTTCAGCAAGAAATCGGAGCGCGGACAGGCGTCGTATTATTACAGCCAACCCTATTTCAAGGCGACGGGAAGCATCACCATCGACGACAGGCCCGTGCAGGTCACCGGCCAGGCATGGATGGACCGCGAGTGGAGCAGCCAGCCGCTGGCGTCCGATCAGACCGGTTGGGACTGGTTCTCGCTGCATCTGCAATCCGGCGAGAAACTGATGCTGTTCCGGCTGCGGCGGAACGACGGAAAAAATTATTTTTCCGGCAACTGGATCGGACTAGATGGGACGTCCGCGCAGATCGCGTCCGCGGATATCGGCATGACGCCGACGGCATCGGCCGAGATCGAGGGCCGCAAGGTGCCGACGCAATGGAGTGTCGCGATCGCGTCGCGCGGGTTGCGGATCGAAACGGCGCCGCTGAATGCGAAAAGCTGGATGGGAACGAGTTTCCCCTATTGGGAAGGACCGATCGGCTTTCGCGGCAGCCACAGCGGCGTGGGATATCTCGAGATGACCGGGTATTGAGGTCGCGTTCCCCGGACGCAGCGCAGCGTCTCTTCGACGATGCGCTGCAGAGCCGGGGCCGTTACGAGCGCCGGCGTTTGGTACGGTCCCGGCTCTGCGGAGCGGCATGAATGCCGCACCGCGTCCGGGACACCACCATCACTTCGTCAGCGGGCAGCCGCTCTCCGCCGCTGTCGGGAACGCCTTGTCGCCGGGCACCACCGCGAGCTGCTTGTAGTAGTCCCACGGCTTCGTCGACTCCGACGGCTTCTTGACCTCGAACAGATAGAGGTCGTGCACAAAGCGTCCGTTGGGCAGCACCTTGCCCTGCGCAAACAGATCGTCGACCGGAAGCTCCTTCAGCTTGGCCGCGACGGCTTCGGTGTCCTTGGTGTTTGCGGCCTTGACCGCCTTCAGATATTGCAGCGTCGCCGAATAGGTGCCGGCCTGGATCATGTTCGGCATCCGCCCGGTGCGCTTGAAGAAGCGGTTGGCGAGATCCCGGCTCTTGTCGTCGCGATCCCAGTAATAGGCCTCGGTCAGCACCAGGCCCTGGGCGGCTTCAAGGCCGAGGCCGTGGACTTCAGCCAGCGTCAGCAGCAATCCGGCGAGCTTCTGGCCGCCCTTGACGATACCGAATTCCGCCGCCTGCTTGATCGAATTGGTGGTGTCGAGACCGGCATTGGCGAGCCCGATGATCTTCGCCTTCGAGCTTTGCGCCTGCAGCAGGAACGAGGAGAAGTCCGAGGAGTTCAGCGGAATGCGGACCGCGCCGAGCACCTTGCCGCCATTGGCCTTGACGTAGTCGCCGGTATCTTTTTCCAGCGCGTAGCCGAAGGCATAATCCGCGGTCATGAAAAACCATGAATCGCCGCCGGTCTTGACCAGCGAGCCGCCGGTGCCGACCGCGAGCGCGTGGGTATCGTAGGCCCAGTGAAAGCCGTAGGGCTGGCAGGCATCGCCGGTCAGCCGCGAGGTCGCAGCCCCCACCACGATGTCGATCTTTTTCATCTGCTTCGACAGCTCGTGGATCGCGAGCGCCACCGAGGACGTCGTCAGCTCGGTAATCATGTCGACGTTCTCGACTTCATACCAGCGCCGCGCGATGCTGGTGGCAAGATCAGGCTTGTTCTGGTGGTCGGCGGAGATGACTTCGATCTTCTGGCCGAGCACGCTGCCGCCGAAATCCTCGACCGCCATCTTGGCCGCCTCGACGGAATACTTGCCGCCGTAGTCGGCATAGACTCCGGACTGGTCGTTCAGAATGCCGATCTTGACGCCCTGTGCCGACGCCGGCACGGCGAGGAGCAGGCTGCATGCCGCGACCGCCGACCACAATCCCAATCTCATTTTCGTCTCCCTCAAGTTTCTGTTCTGAGCATGATATTTTATAACCCTGCGGGTGCCCATCTATTTTACATCAGACTTTAGCGGGGTCGGACGCAAAGACGTAGCGGCGCGCTTCACGCTTTTTAAGCAAAAGCCGACGCCTCATGAAGCGCTGGCTTCATGAGGTCATCGCGGTCGAACCGAAATCGCCGGCAGAAAATGCGGCTTACGGGCAGACGTCCCAGAAACCCTGGGTCCGGCTGGGGTCGGTGTAGTACCAGCAATAGCCCGGAGCCGGCGCCGCGCCCGCCCATGCCGCCGCCGTTCCGGCCGCGACGAAACCGAGAGCCGCACCAGCCGCGATCGCACCGCCGGGCCCCCAGCGATATGCGGGGCGTACGTAGCGGGGGCCATAACCGGGCCGGACGCCCGGACGATAGCCGGGTGGGCGAACCACCGTGGTGCGTCCGACAGCGGCCACGCCGCCGCGCGGACCGCGCGCCACCGCACCGCCGCGCCGGACGACAACGACCTGCTCGACATTGCTGGAAACAAGATTCTGAAGTTTCGATCCCGGCATCGGACCGCTTAGCGCATCGGCCGGGGCGCTCATCGCCACCGTCGCCAACGCCAGAACAATTGCGGCAACAGAACCTCTCATGACGGCCTCCGTGTTTTTGATTGCAAATCCGGACGATCTTTTGGGTCCGACCGGCATTCTGCGCTTTCCTCACGGCGGCTGTCGAGATGATTTTGGGCGATGTGTGAATGCGCTAAGCTGCGCCGCTCCGTGCTCCGGACGCAGCGCATCTTCTTTCTCGTGCCCCGGACGCAGCGCAGCGCGTAGCACTTCGCGAAGCGGTGCGCTGCAGAGCCGGGGCCGTAACGAACGCCGGTGTTTGATACGGTCCCGGTTCTGCGGTGCATCGTCGAAGAGACGCTGCACCGCGCCCGGGACATGAGATCGGTGATTCAAGTTTCAAGCAGCCACCCATTCGTCATTCCGGGGCGCGCCTCTTGGCGCGAACCCGGAATCCAGAGGTGTTGAACCGCCGAGCTTACCACGTCTGGATTCCGGGTTCGCTCGCTACGCGAGCGCCCCGGAATGACGAGGATATGAGTCCGCATTCTCGCGGCGCAATGCGTCCGAGGTTTGCCAGACCGCCAGCGAACCGCGCCGGCGGGTGGAGCGGCGGGAGGCGCCGGGGTGCAATAACGTAGCACCCCCGAGGCGGGATTAACGTACCCACCTCGCGCGGCAAGGCACCGCGCGCGCCCAGTGACGTAGGGCGCGGCACCTCCCGGCGCTCCACCTTTTGTCACCAGCCTATCGGTCCAGATCAGGATCGCTTCTAGAAAGCGACCTTCACCGGACACGATGCGATCAGGATAAGCGAGGTTTTGGGGACGGGGATAACTATCCCAAAGATTTAATGTTGATGAACGAAAATTTTTTCGTCGTCCCCGCGCAGGCGGGGACCCATAACCACGGGTCTCAATGTGGTGCGATGGCGCTGACGCGTGGCGCCAGCAATGCTCCAACCGATAAGTCGGAGGCTATGGGTCCCCGCTTTCGCGGGGACGACGATGAGAATGCGGCGCCGCTTTCGCTGGGACGACGATAGTGATCGGTTCTACGCGTCGATCGCGTCCTTGATTCGCTTTCGCGTCAGCGGCAGATCGCGCAGGCGCTTGCCGGTGGCGTTGGCGATGGCGTTTGCGATCGAGGCCGCGGCCGGGCCCTGCCCGGTTTCGCCGCTGCCGAGGAACGGCTGGCCGGGCCGGTTGACGATGTGGACCTCGATGCTGTCCGGCACCGAATTGAAGCGCAGGATCGGATAGGTCTGCCAGTCGATGCTGGTGATGCGCGTGTCGTCGAAGGCCACACTTTCGTACAGCGTCCAGCTCATCGACTGCACGATCGCGCCTTCGATCTGGTTGATCAGCCCGTCCGGATTGACCACCTGGCCGCTATCGACCGCCGCGACCGCACGCACCAGACGCGGACGGCCGGTCTCACGGTTCACTTCCACCTCGGTGGCGATGGCGCAATAGGCCGCGAGATTCTTGTAGCGCGCAAAGGCGAAGCCGTAGCCGCGATCGCGCGGCGCTTTCTGATCCTTGTTCCAGCCAAATCCTTCAGCAGCCTTGGCGACGACGTCGCGTCCGCGCGGATCCTCAAGATGCTTCAGCCTGAACTCGACCGGATCGGCGCCGGCAGCAGCAGCGAGTTCGTCCATGAAACTCTCGATCGAAAACACATTGTGATAGGCGCCGAGCGCGCGCATCGCCGAAATCCGCAGCGGCATTTCCGGGATGAAGTGGTGCACCACCTGCGCGTTGGGAAACTTGTAGATCGGGATCGCGTTGCGGTCGCCGCCGCCTTCCGGCAACGGCAGCGGTTTTGGCGCCGGCACCGCAAACGGCTGCGCCATGTGCTGCGCCGCCAGCATCGAGCCGGCGCCGCCCGGCCGCATCGAATGGGTGTTGCTCCACACCTCGAAATTCCAGTCCGCGATGGCGCCATTGCCGTCCAGCGACGCCTTCAACTTTGTTACCATCGCAGGCCCGAACGGCTCCCAGGCGTGCTCCTGCTCGCGGGTCCATTGCACCCGAACCGGCACCCCGGGCAAGGCGCGTGCGATCAGCGCGGCATCCGCCGCGGCATCGTCGGCGCCGTTGTGGCCGTAGCAGCCGGAGCCCTCGACATGGATGCAGCGCACGCTCGCCGGCGGCATCCGCAGCATTTCCGCGATGCCCTGGCGATCGGGATAGACGCCTTGCGTGTGGGTCCACACCGTCATCGCGCCGTCGGCGAATTGCGCCACCGCGCAGGATGGACCGATCGATCCGTGCGCCTGATAGGGCCGCGTATAGGTGGCCTCAATGGTTTTCGCACCGGCGACGGAGGGATTGCTCTGCTGAAAAATGGTGGTGTCCTGCGACGGCAGGCTGGTCAGCACGCGCGGCAGGTCGTCCTGCTTCGGCAGGCTCGCGGTCTCCCGCCACTTCGCGGCGGCCGATAACGCGGCCATCGCCTTGATCGCCTGGAACTGCTTTGTGGCGACGACCGCGAGGAAATTTCCGTCGCGCACCACCTTGACCACGCCCGGCAGTTTTTCGACCGCCGATGTGTCGAGGTCCGTCAGTTGCGCGCCATAGCTCTGCGGCCGCACGATGCGGGCGTGCACCATGCCTGGCAGCCGCATGTCCTGCACATAGGCCGCGCCGCCGGTGACCTTGGCCGGAATATCGACGCGCGGGATCGGCTGGCCCATCACCTTGAACGTCGATGGATCCTTCAGCTTCGATTTCGGCTGCGCCTGCACATGCAGCATGTCGGCGCCGACGAGGTCGCCATAAGCCAGGCGCCGGCCGTCCGGCGCAATCACCGCGCCGTTTTCGGTGCGGAGATTTTCTTCCGGCAGCTCGAGACGACGCGCCGCTTCGGCCACCAGAATTGCGCGCACTTGCGCGGCAGCGTTCTGAATCGCGGTGCCGCTGTTCTGCATGGATTGGCTGCCGGAGGTGTAGCCTTCGTTCGCGGTGCGGCTGGTGTCGGCGGTGACGACCTTCAGCGATTCAAACGGAACGTCGAGTTCTTCCGCGGCGATCTGCTGAAAGGCGGTTCTGACGCCTTGGCCGAGTTCGGCCTTCCCCGTGAACACCGTGATGCCGCCGTCGGCATCGATACGAATCCAGGAGTCGAGAAATGGCGCGACCTTCAGGCTGCCGGGAAGGTTCGGCGGCGGCGCGGCCGCAGGGCTTGGCGCCTGCGCGAACGCGTCGCCGAGCGAGAAGCTGACGATCAGCGCGCCGCTCCCTGCGAGCACGCGGCGGCGGTCGAGAATGACGGGGGCGTTCATCGTACGCTCCTCTGGCCGGTAGATGCGTCGGCGGTTTGCATCAGGCGGGCGGCGCGATGCACCGCGCGCAGGATGCGCATATGGGTGCCGCAGCGGCACAGATGCGGCTCCAGCTCGGCGCGGATTTGCTCGTCGGTCGGTTTCGAATTCTTCCGCAACAGCGCCTGCGCCCGCATCATCATCCCGGCGATGCAGTAGCCGCATTGCGCCGCCTGCTCTTCCATGAAGGCGCGCTGGATCGGCGAAGGCGCTTCGATGGTGCCGAGGCCTTCCAGCGTCGTCACCTGCTTGCCCTCGAGCAGCAGCAGCGGCGTGACGCAGGACAGCACCGCGTTGCCGTCCACGATCACCGTGCACGACCCGCATTGGCCGAGCCCGCAGCCGAATTTTGCGGCGTTGAGCTCAAGTTCGTCGCGCAGGACATAGAGCAGCGGCGTATCCGGATCGGCATCGACCTGATGAGCACGACCATTGACCTGCAATGTCATCATGGCTTGTCTCGCTGGGCTGGATCGGCGGGGGCGTTATGCGGCCCGGGCGATGTCTGAAGGAAGACGGTCTGGGTGGTTCGCGCGTCGACAATGGTCTTTTCGAGGCCGGTCCAGGCCGGCTGGTTGCTGAACCGCGCGCGAAGATAATTCAACAACGTTGCGATCTGCTGGTCGCTCATGCTGGCGGCGAAACCGGGCATGATCGGGCTGCGCTCGCCCTCTATTGGCCGAACGCCTGACAATACGATATTGGCGGCGTTGCGCGCATCGGGGCTGCTGAACGCGGTGGAGAGGCCGAGATTGACGCCGCCATAGGGCAGCGCCCTGCCGGTCTCGTGGCATGTCGCGCAGGCCGCGGCGTAGATCGCAGCACCGGCCGCGTTGCTGCCGGCAGCCGGCGGTGCGGGCGATTTCACCTGCGCCAGCACCTCATCGCCCCTTCGCTTGCGATCCGGCGCCGGCGCGCCGAACTGGCCGGCCATATAGGTGGCGATGGCACGGACATCGCTTTGCGGAATCGATGACAGGTTGCTCACCACCTGCGCCATCGGTCCGCGCGCCACGCCGTGATCGGGATGCCAGCCATCGCGCAAATAAGCGAACAGCGCATCGGCATCCCACGGCACCGGCGATGGCGACTGGCCGTTGATGGCATAGGCATGCCAGTTGTCGACGTCGCCGCCGGCGAACTGCGCGCTCGCCCGTTCCGCGCCGAGCGCATTGCGCGGGGTGTGGCACGCACCACAATGCGCCAGGCCCTCGACCAGGTAAGCGCCGCGATTCCATTCCGCGCTCTTGGTATTGTCGGGCTGGTAGGTTCCGTGGCGCAGGAACAGCAGTTTCCAGCCCGCGATCACCACACGCTGATCGAGCGGAAACGAAAGCTGGTTTGCGCGGGCCGGCGCGTAAACCGGCTGCCGCGTCATCAGATAAGCGTAGAGCGCCCGGTCATCGTCGTCGGTGACGTTGGTGAAATGATCGTAGGGAAAGGTCGGATAAAGATGCCGTCCGTCGCGGTCGACGCCATCGCGCATGGCGCGGCGGAACGCGGCCTCCGGCCAGCGGCCGATTCCGGTCTCTGCATCCGGCGTGATGTTCGAGGAATAGATGGTGCCGAACGGCGTCGGCACGGGCAGGCCGCCGGCAAAGGCCTGGCCGCCGCGCACGGTGTGGCAATCGTTGCAATTGCCGGTCGCGGCAAGCTCGCGGCCGCGCTTGACCAGTGCGGCGTCGAACGATGTTGGCGCAGGCGGCTCGATCGCGGCAATCGCGGGCCGCCACGTGACCGCGAACGCCGCGACGGAGCCTGCGATCGCGATCGCCGCGACGATGCTCCCTATGATCCGCGAAGATGCCATTTAGATTTGCACCTGCTTTGGGCCGGCCTTTGTAGCATGAACACCGCGCACCGGCGCTTCACTAAACGGGCATCGGACGCCGGCGAATATTTTCATGCGGGAACCATTTCTAGCGGCCGTTCATGGCGGCGTTCATCCAGTCCGCCATCGCGCCCGTGGCCAGAAAATCCAGGGCCGCGCGCTGCAAGCCCGGCTCGGCGGAACTGCTGTGCGCAGCAACAACCATCAGGTCGCATCGCCGCGACACTGCCATTCCAACCGCGATCCGCGACGCGCCGCCGGGCATCCGAAGATCGTAGGCCCTTATTCGCCCCGGCATATCGGCGATTTGAATCGCCCGGCCCGGCTCAAGGGCGCGGAAATGCGCGCTCACCAGATCGAGGTCGGCGACGCGGTCGACTTCGTCATCATCGGCGACGCCGATGTCGCAGTTGCAGAATCCGATCTTCGGCCGCAGGTACAGTTCGATCTCGCCGCCGCATCGCGCCGCGTCATTACAACGGAACGCGCGTCCCGCCGGCCAGCCGTCGCGCGGAAACGGCCAGGCGATCTCGCGCCAGCCTTCGACATTGGGGCGCGCGCTGACATACGCCGCGACGCCGGACAACGCGCAGATCGCGATGGCAAACCCGGTTAGTAACAGCTTACGCATATGCCCTCACCCCGTCATTGCGAGCCAACGGGTCGGCGCAAAGCGCCGCCCGATGACAGGCTCCGCGAAGCAATCCAGTCCTTCTGCGTGGCCTCTGGATTGCTTCGTCGCTTCGCTCCTCGCAATGACGATCCAATTCACGGCAACCCCGCCACCGCACGCGCATCGCCGCTCAACTCCAGAATATGCAGTCCCGTATTGGCGCGGTCGACGATATAGATGTAGCCGCGCTCGTCGGTTTCGACATTGTTGGTCTGGATCGCGACTTTGCAGCGGTCCTTGCCGTCGATGGTGACGCAGCGCTTGTCGGTCGCGGCCGTAATCGACGGAATGAAGTAGCCGACTTCCCTGGGGTGATAGGGATCGCGGATGTCGAGCGCGCGCACCCCGGCATTGAAGAAGGCGATGAATGCCATCTTCTTGTAATAGACCGGCGCCATGCTTTCGTTGGAGGAATGCGCGCCGAACCGCCCGCCGCGTTCGCAGAACGCGCCGCTTGATTCCGGAACTGTAAAGCTCGAAATCATCATCGGGCGGTTCTCGACCGTGACGTCGGCGAACCATACCATCTGCCGCGGCTCGGCGCATTCGTTGAGGATCGCCTCATCGACGATCATGACAATGTCGCGGGTCTTGCCGTCCTTGTCTTTTGCGAATTCGGCGATCGGCATTGCCTTCATCGGGAACACGGTGTGGGCGCCGTTGAAGGCGGACATCGCCAGCCGGGAGATTTCGGGAGAACGCAGATTATCCGGCGTCGGCTCCTTCGGTCCGTTGAGCAGCTTGTCGCGATCGACGATCTGCAGGAAGCCGCCCTTGTTGGTGCCATAGCCGAAATAGACGCGATTGCCTTCCGGTCCGGTCGAAATCGGTCCATGAAGCTCGGTCGGTACAGCACCTTCAGCGCCGGGCTCCTGCCCCGGCAGGCCGAAGTCGCGGATTTTGACCGGATGCGCAGGATCGCTGAGGTCATACACTTGAGTCATGCGCCGCGTGCGCCAGTCCGGCGCGCCTGAGACCAGAAACGCGATGCCGGTGTCGCATTCCCACCAGTTCTTGTGGGTGTCCTTCAGCCCGCCGAGCCGCGTGATCAGCACGGGATTGGCGGGGTCGGCGACATTCCAGATTTCATGCGCCTCGCCGCCAAAGCTGCGCAGCATGTAGACCGCGTTGCGGTCGCCCTTGGGCAGCGCCTTGCCGTCGCAGATACGCACCATCTGCGCGCCGCCGGCCTCGTATTTTCCTTCCTGTCCCGGAATGTGGCGCAGATATTTCGGCTGCGCCGGATCGGTAACATCGACGATGGAAGTTCCGTTGGGTTCGGCCTTTCCGGTCACCGGATTGACGGGGGCTGGAATGTCGTCGGTGCCGCCGTGATGTCCGATATAGGCGATCCAGCGGTCGCCCTGATGATGGATGGTCGGCTGATAGGCGCTGCGCGCCTGCAGGTCGTTGGCTCCGACCAGTTTCATGTTCGAGGCTTCCGGCGGCGCGCCGACGACCTGGCTCTGCGCATACGCGCATGCGCTGAAGGAAACCCACACACACATCGCCAGTTTGAAACGATCGATCATAGCTTCCTCCACGCCGGTTTCGGCTAAACGAGCTTCTCAATTCCAAGTTCATGCGCGAGCTTATCGAGACCGCGCAGCAGCGCGCGATCGATCGGGATTCCATTGGCGGTCCGGATCGCCCGGGTTTCATGGCTGCGTTCGCCGGGAACCAGAATCCGCTCGACCCCCGGCATGCGGCTCGACCCGCGAAGATCTCGAATGAGGCCATCCACGCTGGCCTTGAACGCATCGACGCCGCCGAATGCCGCCAGATTGATCGCAGCGACGGCCTGGCCGGTATTGGTGACGCTGGAGTCATCGTGATTGAAGTCGATCACGTGCCGCCCCATCGCAGCACCACCGAGCGTGCCGGCCAGAAGACCGATTATCAATGCCAGCCCGTATCCCTTGTAACCCGCCTCCATGCCGCCGAGCGGCAGCAGCATGCCTTCGTCGGCGCGTTTCGGATCGGTGAGCGGTTTGCCGTCGCGATCGACCATCCAGCCTTCCGGCATGGTCTCGCCGCGCAGCGCCTTGGTCTTGACCTTGCCGTAGGCCGCGACCGTCGTCGCCATGTCGAGAATAATCGGCTGTTCCTCGCCCGCCGGAATCGCCGCCGCGATCGGATTGGTGGACAGCAGCATGTCGAGGCCGCCCCACGGCGGCAGATGGTTGGCGTTGCCGACCGCGAAATAGAGGCCGATCATGTCATGAGCGAGCGGCATGCTTGCATAGAGCGATGCCGGGCCGGCGTGATTGCTGAACCGCGAATTGACCCATGCGATGCCGGTAACGCGGGCCTTCTCGACGGCGATGGTGGCGGCACGCGACATCACCAGGTGACCCATGCCGTTGTCGCCATCGATCAGCGCCGTGCCCGGATGCTCGTGCACGATCCTGATCTCCGGCTTGACGTTGACGCCGCCGGCCCTGATGCGGCGGGCGTAGGATGGCAGCCGGGTCACGCCGTGGCCGTCGGAGCCTTGCAGATCCGCCCGCGCCATCAACGTCGCGACCGTCATTGCGTCCGCATCCGGCAGGCCCAATGCCGTCATCGCGTCGTGAATGAACGCCTGCAGCCGGCCGAAGCTGACGGTGAGCTCAGGCATCGGCCAGTTCCCGCATGATCTTGTACAATGCCGGCTGCGTCTCGAAACCGATGCCGGGATGATCGGGCAGCGCGATCTGTCCGTCGCGCACCTCCATGCCCTCGGCGAAACCGCCGAAGGCCGCGAATACGCCGGGATAGGCTTCGCAGCCGCCGAGGCCCAATCCGGCGACCAGCGCGAACGACATCATGTTGCCGCCATGCGGAAAGATGCGCGCCCGCGTGCCGCCGAGTTCTTCGACCTTCGCAATCATCTTCACATAGGCGCCGATGCCATAGGCCTGCGGCGGATCGACCTGCAGGATATCGCGGTCCTTTCGAAAGCCGCCGAAACTGAACAGGTTTTCGACGTCCTGCAGGCAGAACAGGTTTTCTCCGGTGGCAAGCGGCGCAGCATAGCTCTCGGTCAGCTCCGCGAACGTCGCGTAATCCAGCGGCGCGCAGGGCTCCTCGAACCAGCGCAGGCCCAGCGGCGCCAGCGCGCGGGCGTAGTCTCGCGCGCGAGGTATCGAGAATGCCGCGTTGGCGTCGACGGCGAGATGATCGGCGCCGGCCATCAGGGCGATCGCGGTCTCGATGCGCTTGAGATCGTCGGGGATCGCCGCACCGCCGACCTTGATCTTGATGTGGGTATAGCCCGCCTGCAGATGGCGCTTCACCTCGTCGGACAACGCCGCGAGATCGCCCTCCGGCTTGTACCAGCCGCCGCCGACATAGCAGGGCACGGTGGCCGGCTGCGCGCCGCCATTGAAGCGCTCGGACAGCAGATGCCAGAGCGGGCGATCTTGTGCCTTGGCCAGCGCGTCCCACACCGCGGTCTCGATGGTGCCGATGGGAACGGAACGCTCGGCGTCGCCGCCGGGTTTTTCGCGCAGCATCATGCGCGCAAAAACTTTTGCGGGATCGATCTGCCCGGCCCGATCCGTCAACTCATCCGGCGCCGCCGACAGGATGCGCGGAATGAAGCGCGCGCGCATCGCCGCACCGCAGGCGTATCGCCCGGTCGAATTGAAGGCGTAGCCGACCACCGGCCTGCCGTTGCGCACGACATCGGTGGTGACCGCGACCACCGAGGTGGTCATCTCGGAAAAATCGAATGCGGCGTTGCGCATCGACGATGCGACGGGAACGGCCTTCTCGGCGATGGCGGTGATACGCATCAGACCGGCTGGATGCCGGCTTTGGCGACGATGTCGCGCCATTTCGGCACTTCATCGTCGATGCGCTTGCGCATGCCGTCGGGCCCGTTGGCGAGAACCTCAAAACCACTGCCACGCAGTTGATCGGCGATCTTCGGCACTTTCAGGATTTCGATCGACTTGGCCGATAGCAGTGCGATGATCTCCCGCGATGTCTTCGCCGGCGCGAGAAAGCCCTGGAAGGTGTCGGAGATGAAATCCTTGTAGCCGAGTTCGATCATGGTCGGCACGTCAGGCAGATCGAACCAGCGATGCGCGCCGGTGACGGCCAGCGCCTTCAACGCGCCGGATTCGATATGCGGATGCGCGGGCGGCAATGCCGCAAACGCAACCTGCGTGGTGCCGCTGAGGATCGCCTGGATCGCAGGCCCCGCGCCGGAGAACGGCACATGCGTGATCTGGATTCCGGCGACGATCTTGAACAACTCGCCGGAAAGATGCGGCGTGGTGCCGATGCCGGGGCTGGCATAATTGAGTTCATCGGGATTCTTCTTGGCGCGCGCGACGAGGTCGGCGATCGAATTGATGCCGAGGCTGGGGTTGACCAGGATCACATTCGGCGAGGTGCCGAGTTCGGCGATCGGCGCGAAATCCTTGTAGGGATCGTAGGGAATCTTGGCGTAAAGCCCGGGATTGACAACATAGGCGCTGGAGGTGAGCAGCAGCGTGTAGCCGTCCGGCTCGGCATGGGCCACGCCGCCGATCCCGATATTGCCGCCGGCGCCCGGCTTGTTCTCGACGATCACCGTGCCGTTGATGGCCTCACCGAGATGGGTGGCGAGAATCCGCGCCATGATGTCGGTTGGTCCGGCCGGCGCGAACGGCACCACGATTTTGACGGGACGCTCGGGATAGCCTGCCGCCATCGCCCGCGTCGATGCGAGACCAGTTGCGCCGATCACAAGGCCGGCCCGCAGAATCTCGCGGCGCGAGGGACGTGCGGATTTATTATCAGACATTGCGTTTCTCCCGACTCGTCGCCCGGCCTGTCCCGGTCTGTTTTTTTAGCGGATCGCCACCGGATTGATCGGCGATCCGACCGCACCGGTGATCGGCAGCGCGGGGCCTACGAACATGAACTCGTAGACCTTGTCCGCGGCGCAGGCCTTCGACAGTTCGTCGAGCTTGAAGATTTCGCCCATGGTCAGGCCCATGATCGGGATACAGATCCAGTGCCAGGGCTGGTTGGCGTCGTCGCAATTGTTCGGTCGCACTTCGACGCCCCAGGTATCGGTTGCGACTGCGGCGACCTGCTTGTCCTGCAGCCAGTCCAGCGTCTCGAAGGCAAGCCCCGGCGCGTCGCCGCCGGGATAGCCGTCCCAGCTTCCGGCCGCGATCCGCTCTTCCATCTGCCCGGTGCGGAACAACAGAATGTCGCCGCGGCCGACTTCGACGTTCTGCGCCTTGGCGCATTGGTCGAGCACGTCGTTGGTGATGGCAAAACCGTCGGGCAGCCAGTCGACGCCTTGGTGCCTGGCGATGTCGAGCAGCACGCCGCGGCCGACCATCTTCTCCTTGGTGTGCTCGATGCCTGCTTTTTCCGCGCCGAACGACGAGACGCTGCGGCAGTCGTAGCCGTTCCACATGCTGTTTTCGTAGAAGATATGACCGAGCCCGTCCCAATGCGTTCCGGCCTGCAACGGAAACAGCACGATATCGTCGGCCGAGCGGATGCCGCGCTTGTCGAGCACGCCGGAATAGGCGTCGGTGCCGGTGCGCAGCATCGTATGCACCGGATTGAAGCGCCCGACCGGCGGAAACTTGGTCTTGCCGCCCTGCGGCCCCTTGCTGTCGTAATTCAGCGCCAGCGAAATCACCTGGCCTTTGCGCACCAGGCCGGCGGCGCGCACGATGTCTTCGGGCGTCGTGTAATTCAAAGTGCCGACGTGATCGTCCGGGCCCCACTTGCCCCAGTTCTTCAGGCGCTCAGCGGCGGCCTGGATATCTTGTTTCGTGACCTTGGGCGCCGGATTGAGTTCCTGCTGTTGTTGTTTCATTTCGGACGTCTCCTCGATTTTGTGATTGAACGAACCGAATCCGGCGCCGAGCGGAAGCCGGCGGCGAGAAACGGAATGATGTGCGCCAGCGCATCTTCCACCTGGCCGGGATCGCAGCGTCCGTTGGTGAGCGACTGGATCCGTCCGGCATCGGCCATGGTGTAGAACATCGCGCCCAGCATGAAATGAAAGCGCCATTCCAGATCCGCGCGCGGAATCTCCGGCAGCGTACGCCCAAGTGCGGTGAGGAATTCTCCACTGGATTCATCGAAGGCGCTGGCGAGAATTTTGCGGCTGACCGCCTCCGGCTCGGTGGCAAGCCGCGCGCGCAGCTTGACGAAGGCGCGGCCGCCGAAGCGATGGTCGGAGCCGATGGTCAGCGCCGGGCGCAGGAACGCCTCGAGAATGCGCTCCAGCGATGGCACATCGTCGAGGTTGATTTCGGCGAGCAGCCGCATCCGCTCTTCGGCGATCGGCTTGGCGCGGCCCGCGAAGATTTCGGCGAGCAACTGCTCCTTGGAGCCGAAATGATAGTGCAGCGCCGCGAGATTGACGTCGGCGGCGGCGACGATGGTACGGATGCTGACCGCGTTCCAGCCGTGCTCGGCGAATAGTTGCTCGGAAGCGTCAAGCAGGCGCTGGCGCGCCGACGGCCTCGAGGCCGCGGCAACCTCATCGGCGTGATCCGGATCGCGCGACTTCAGCCTGGCCACCAGGACCCCTTGACTTAAAACAAACGTATGTTTGAATAAATCGTCGGTTTGGCCGAAAGTCAAGCGCGGCGCCGCGCAATGTGGCAGCGTTGATAACGTCCTTCGCACTTTCCAAATTGCAAAATCAAAAGATCGGCAGATCGAACCGCCGAAGCCAGGCAAACGGGAGCAAACGATGACCACACGCAGGAATTTTCTCAAAGGCGCCGGCGCCACCGGCATCGCTTTTTGCAGTTGCGGGATGCTGGATGCCGCGCGCGCGCAAGGCGCTGCGCCGCGAAGCACCCCCGTCATGGTCAAGGGCAAGCGCATCAAGACCGTCGACGTGCATGCGCATTGCCTGTTTCACGAGTCGTTGAATTTGCTGGGCGCTGAGGAAGCCGCCAAGGCGCTGCCGCCGACCAAGGGCGTGCCCGAGCATTTCATTGTCATCGAGCAGCGCCTGAAGGAAATGGATGCGATGGGCATCGACATGGAAATCCTGTCGATCAATCCCTTCTGGTACAACCGGGAACGCGATCTCGCGGCGCAGATCGTCAAGGTCAACAACGAAAAACTTGCCGAACTCTGCGCGTCCAATCCGGAGCGCTTCGGCGCATTCGCGTCGCTGACGCTGCAGGCTCCCGATCTCGCCGTGCAGCAGCTCGAAGACGCCGTCAAGAAGCAGGGCCTGCGCGGCGCCGCGATCGGGGCCAGCGTCGCAGGCCAGGATTTCTCCGATCCGAAATTTAATCCGGTGTGGGCGAAGGCGGAAGAACTCGGCGCGGTGCTGTTCATCCACCCGCAGAGCACGCCGCAACTGGCGCAGCGCTTCAAGGGCAATGGCTGGCTGTCCAACACCATCGGCAATCCGCTCGATACCACCATCGCTTTGCAGCATTTGATCTTCGAGGGCACGCTGGACCGCTTCCCGAAACTGAAGGTCATCGCGGCGCATGGCGGCGGATTCCTGCCCTCCTATGCCGCGCGCGGCGACCATGCCTGCTTCGTCTCGCCGCAAAACTGCGATCCCAACATCCAGTTGAAGAAGAAGCCCAGCGAATATCTCAACCAGCTGTATTTCGACGCGATGGTGTTCACGCCGGAGGGCCTCCGGCACCTGGTCGCCCAGGTCGGCGCCAGCCAGCTCATGCTCGGCACCGATCATCCGATTCCGTGGGAGCTGCATCCGGTCGATCACGTCTTTGCAACGGAGTCGCTGTCCGACGAGCAAATGACGGCGATCCTCGGCGGCAACGCATTAAAGCTGTTCGGGATCAAGGAAACCTGACGCCGGGCAGCAGGCGGCTATCATTTATCGAGTGTCCATGATCCTCCCACCCGATTGGCCGGCGGAACGCCGCGTCGCGCTTTCCGTCAGCGTCATGCTCGAGGGCTGGAGCGACGACGGCGCGCCGGGCATCGGCCCGATGGGCAATCCGCTTAAATCCGGCGTGCTCGACCTGCAGGGACGATCCTGGGCGGAGTACGGCCCGAACGCCGGTGCGTGGCGGCTGCTCGATACGCTTCAGGCGGCCGGCGTCAGGGCGGTGTTTTATGTCAGCGGCATTTTGGCCGGGCGGCATAGCGACCTGATGCAAGCCATCGTCGCCGCCGGTCACGAGGTCGCCGCACATGGCTGGGCGCAGAACATCATCCCGGCCTATCAGAGCAAGGCCGAGGAGAGCGCCGATCTCAATCGCTGCATCGCCGCCCTGCAAGCCGCCACCGGCAAACCGCCGCGCGGCTGGCTCAGCCCGCGCTGCACGCCAAGCCAAAGCACGTCGGAACTGCTCGCGGAGGCGAAATTCACTTGGCATGGCGACGTGTTCGATGCCGACCTGCCGTATCGGTTGCAGACCGGATCAGGCCCGATCATGGCGATGCCGTTCACGATGGAGGTGAACGACATGCCACTCTACATCCGTTACGGCAACGAACCCGAAGCGTTCACGCGCATTCTGCAGCGCATTCTCGAAAACTGCGTTAGCGTTCCGCGAACGCCGTTCTGTCTCGACCTGACGGTGCATGCGCACGTCTTCGGCCGGCCCTATGGCGCGATCGAATTCGCCAAATCGCTGCAGATTGCGAAGCGGCATCAAGCCGAGGCGTGGCTGACCGATCACGGAACGCTCGCCGATGCATTCGCGAGCGTTCCCGAATCGTAAGCGCTTTCTAGTTCACCAGATGCGCGCCGGCATCCATGCGCACGATTTCGCCGGTCATGTTGCTGGATTGCGGCGTGGCCAGGAAGCAAACGACGCCGGCGATGTCTTCCGCGGTCGACGCCCGCTTGAGCGGCACTTTCGCGATTGTCGCGTCGCGCACCTTGGCGGCGGCTTCCGCGCCCCGGCCCTTGGTGAACCATGGCGTGTCGATATAGCCCGGGCATACCGTGTTGACCCGGATCAACGGCGCCAATGCGCGGGCCAGCGACTTGGTCATGGTATTCAGCGCACCCTTGCTCGCGGCATAGGCGACCGACGATCCGGCGCCATGAAACGCCGAGGCGGAGGATGTATTGACCACCGCCGACGCACGCCCCGATGCCTTGGCTCCCGCTTCCAGCAGCGCACGCGCGGCGCGCACCATCTGGAACGGCCCGATGGCGTTGACCGCATAAATCCACTGAAAGTCTTCCGCGGTGAGGCCGTCGAGGTCGCTGTGCGCCACGTGCTTGGTGACGCCGGCATTGTTGATCAATGCGTCGAGCCGCCCCCAGGGCGCCGCGGCGGCGACGATCCGTTTGCAATCCTCGTCGCGGGACACGTCGCCCTGGACCACGACGACGTCGCCGCCGACCTGGCGGCAGATGTCGGCGGTCTGCTCGGCTTCCTTCTGACTCGACGAATAGTTGACGACAATGCGCGCGCCGTCTTTTGCCAGAATGGCGGCGGTCGCAGCGCCCAGACCCGACGCCGACCCCGTGATCACAACACACATACCGTCCTTGGACATCGACATTCCCTTGTTTTTGATTCTGAACCGGCCCGATTGCGACCGGACCATAAATCAGAACCCACAGAGGTTACAATGATGCGCCTTCCGCTTGACGCCGATCCGACGGCGCTCATTCCTGAAACAAAAATCCGGAGCATGCCGAGCGGCTCGGCACTATCCGCACCTGATATCGGCCGCATCAGGACAGTGAGCTAATGCCTTCCACGGCAAGCCCCGCGCCGCCCAAACCACGGCGGAAGGCTTCCCAGCGTCCGTGCCTGGTGATGGGAAATGCGTGCAGCACCCAGCGCGTCACGGCTTCGTCGGTTGGGGCGGATGACCCAGCCCAAAGCAGACGTATGTCGCTCAGGAATCGCTGCCCCTCTTCACGCGCCCTTACGGGCTCGCCGAGGTAAAATAGCGCGGCCGCCCGCCACGCCGGCAGGCTACTTATGACATCCTGTGCACGGTCGAGCGCCTCAACGGCGCCGGCATAGTTGCCGCACAGGAAGCGAATGAGGCCGTGGTAGCCCCATTCGAGATGTGAAGGTACCGGCGAAAGCGCAAGCGACTGCTCCGCCAGCAATCGAGCCAGTTCGATCGACCCACAAAATCCGCGATAGAGTGCATTGGACAGCAGCGTCCACGGGTCGCTGTCGTTCAGCTCACAGGCAAGGTCCATGTGCGGCGCAGCCTCGGCCGCGCGCAGCGCCAGCGCATAAGACCAGCCACAGCACAGATGCGCCCGGGGATCGGCCGGATCGAGCTGAACGGCCGTGTTTGCGAGTTCAAGCGTTGCTTTTGCCTTATCGCGATCGCGAAAGGAGCCCGGGTGTACGAAATGTTCAATGTTGTTCATTTGCACGAGGCTGCTGTAGCAAGGCGAGAAAGTAGGGTTTTCACGGATGGCAATGCGGAAGATGGTGACCGCCTGCTGCCAGCTTTCCGGATCGTACTTCGCCATCAGATTCTGACCGCGCAGCCAGCGGTCGTGAATGTCCAGCGAAACCTCAGGCTTCGTAGCAGCGCCCGGGGTCGCCGCTGTGTGCTGGTTCGCGATGTCCTCGACCAGTTCGGCGATCGCGTGCCGGACGCTCGGGTCGGACGCTCGTGCGTAGGATTTGAGAACCCGCAATGCACCGGGTTCGGCCAGCAGCCGAAACGGCGATGTCGCATCGGCAGGCTCTTCTTCGGAAGACGCGAACAGTTCGCCCACCGATATGCCCAACACGGCTGCGATGCGCGACAACCGGCTGGAGCCTACCCGGTTCGTGCCCTTCTCGTATTTCTGCACCTGCTGAAAGGTAACCCCGATCCGTTCGGCAAGTTCGGTCTGGCTTATTTTGCGATTCTTGCGAAAGATGCGGATCTTCGCTCCCACCATCGCGTCGATGGGGTCAGATATCCTGGCCGACATCCCAAATCTCCCAAGCTCCCCACCTGTGCAAAAACCTAACACAACTTCAGGCGGTGCGTGAGCGGATGCGAGGCCTCTTATTCGAAAGTCTTGTGTTGTGCGCAGTCGGGAGTCAGAAGCGGAACAAGCCGCAGCGAACCGGATCGTCCGACGTAGATTATTCTTTCACGGCGCCGGTCAACGACGAAACGTAATAGTCGACAAACAGCGAATAGAAGATCGCAACCGGCAGCGAGCCGAGCAGCGAGCCCGCCATCAGCGCGCCCCATTGATACACATCGCCGGAAACCAGTTCCGTCAGAATTGCGACTGGAACTGTCTTGTTGGCGCTGCTCTGGATGAAGGCCAGCGCATAGATGAACTCATTCCAGGACAAGGTGAAACTGAAAATGCCTGCCGAGATCAATCCCGGCACCGCCAGCGGCAGGGTAATCCGCCACAGGATCTGCAGCCGGGTCGCACCATCGACCAGCGCGCACTCCTCCAACTCATAGGGAATCGATTTGAAGTAGCCGATCAAAAGCCAGGTCGAGAACGGCACCAGGAAGGTCGGATAGACCAGGATGAGCGCCAGCGGACTGTCGAACAGTCCGAACTGAACCACCACCGTCGCCAGCGGAATGAACAGGATCGACGGCGGCACCAGATAAGCGAGATAGATTCCGAGCCCGACATAGGGGCTGCCGCGGAAGCGCAGCCGTTCGATCGCGTAGGCCGCGAGCGTTGAGGAAAAAATCGAAATGAAGGTGGCGCCGATGGCGACCGACATCGTCGTCATCAGCCAGTGTGGATAGGCGGTGTTGAACAGCAGGTGCTTGATGTGCGCAAGCGTCGGCGAGGTGATCCAGAACGGATTGTGCTCCTTGTAGTTCAGCAGTTCCGCGTTCGGCTTGAACGACGTGATCGTCATCCAGTAAAACGGAAACAGCAGGATCAGCACGAAGCAGGACAGCGGCAGGTAGATCATCACCATCCGCCGCGCCTTGGAATCCCAGTCCATGGTGTCGGGTGTGGAACTGGCGACGTTGCTGGTAGGCTGGGCTACGGCCTCAGTCATTGCTTTCTCCCTGCTGCCATTTGCGGCGGGCGAGGCCGAAGTAACTGAACAGCGTCGCGAATACCAGGAACGGGATCATCGAAACCGCGATGGCAGCGCCCTCGCCCAGTTCGCCGCCGGCGATGCCGCGCTGGAACGCCAGCGTCGCCAAGAGATGCGTGGAGTTGACCGGCCCGCCGCGGGTGATGGCGTAGACCAGTTGGAAATCGGTGAAGGTGAAGATGATCGAGAACGTCATCACGATCGCCAGAATCGGCAGCATCATCGGAAAGGTGATGAAGCGGAAGCGCTGCCAGGCGGTGGCGCCATCCAACATCGCCGCCTCATAGAGCGCGGGGGAGATGGTCTGCAGCCCGGCCAGCAGCGAGATTGCCACAAAAGGAATGCCGCGCCAGATATTGGCGGCGATCAGCGAGAAGCGCGCCGGCCACGGGCTGCCGAGGAAGTCGATATTGGTGGTGCGGAGGTGCAGCACCTCCACCAGCAGGTACGAGATAATCGAAAACTGCGGATCGTAGATCCACCAGAACGCCAGCGCGGAGAGCACGGTCGGCACGATCCAGGGTAGCAGCACGATGGCGCGCAGCAGGCTCTTGAGCGGGAAATGATTGTTCAAGAGCAGCGCCAGCCAGAAGCCGAGCGCGAATTTTCCGATGGTGGCGACGCCGGTATAGAATACGCTGTAGAACACCGCGCCCCACCACAACGGATCGGTCAGCAGGTATTGAAAGTTCTCGAACCCGACAAAAACCCCGCGGCGGCCGATGGTGGTGTCGGTGAAGGCCAGCCAGACGCCAAGCCCCAGCGGATAGGTCAGGAATACCAGCAACAGGCCGATCGCAGGCGTCAGGCAGACCACAATCAGGAACGGCTTGTAGTCGAACAGCCGCACCAGCCAGTTGGGCTGCGCAGGTTCCGAGCGTCGAGGAAGCGTTGTCGCGAGCGTCATGGTGCTATTTCCGTAGGGTGGGCAAAGGCGCCCTTGCGCCGTGCCCACCATTTTTCTTTTCGTACCGCTTGGTGGTGGGCACGCTCCGCTTTGCCCACCCTACGTTTCTCACCTACGGAAATATCGCTTGGCACGTCGTTCCGCTTCTGCGGCGGCGGCTTCCGGCGTCGCGGCGTCGGTGGCAACCGACGCGCACATCTGCACCAGCACGTAATCGGCGTTGACGGCGCCGGTCGCCGTCGAAATCGGGCCCTTATAGCCATCGTAATAGGGGCTCCTCATCGTGTCCTTGAAGATCCTGACCTTCGGATCGCCGGACCACACCGCGGCATCCGCATAGGCGGCGAGCGGCTGGGACCAGTAGCCGCTGTTGGCGTTCAGCCACGGTTCGTATTGCTCGCGTTCCAGCATGAACTGCAGGAATGCCTTCGCGGCATTGGGATACTGGCTGTGCTTGAACACCATCGCGTTCAAGGTCAGGCCCGCCATCGGCGACGTGCTCGCCAGGCCCTTCGGCAGCAGTTGATGCTCGGTGTCTTCCGCGATCGCCGCGGTCGCGGGATCGTTCTTCAGCGAGAAATACAGAGAGACGCCGTTCGCGGTCAGCGCAATTTCTCCGGACGAGTAGGCGCGGTTGTTGCTGACGTCGTTCCAGGAGGGCGTACCGGCAATGAAGGTCGGGTACAGTTCCTTCAGCCATTTCAGCGCAGCAATAGTCTCCTTGCTGTTGATGATGACGTTGCCTTCCTCATCGAGCAGCGAAGCGTTGTGCGACCACAGCACCCAGTTGGCAAAGCCGTTGCCGTCGCCCCGGGCATTGCCCAGCGCGAAACCGGCCGGCTTGCCGGCCTTCTGCAGCTTTCTGCAGAGATCGAGGATGCCGGCATGATCCTCCGGCACCTTGTCGAACCCGACCGATTGCAGCACCGATTTGCGATAGATCAGCGGGCCGCCGCTGGCGCCGAACGGCAACCCGATCCAGGCATCGCTCTTGTGGCGCTTGCCGTATTTCTGCGCCAGCGGCTGCCAGCCGCCGTAGCGTTTGCCGAGATAGTCGGCGACATCGGTCAGTTCGATCAGCTTGTCGACGTAGATATGGGGCGCGTCGGAGAAGCCGACGATGATGTCCGGACCGGCGCCGGAGTTCGAGGTCACCGCGGTCTGCTGGTTGATGTCTTCCCAGCCGACGAAGTCAACCTTGACCTCGACGCCCGTCTTCTCGGTGAATTTCGCCGCGTTGGCGCGGAATACGTCTTCGTCGGCTTTCACAAACCGCACCGGGCGCAGCAGCTTGAGACTAGCGCCCTTTTCGATTGTAAGCGCCGGCGCCGGTACATCCGCGGCCTTGATGGCCGACGCGGTCTGCGCCGACGCGCCGGTTGCGGCCAGGGCTGCTGCGGAAACTCCGAGACTGAGCGCGTCGCGGCGGGTGATGTCCTTCATGATTTCCTCCGGTACTTCTTGCTTGTCGTTAAATTCGCCGGCGACGGCTTAGCTGTTCGGGCCGCGATCCATGCCAACAGGCTGCCAGCGGCGCAATGCGGTATTCTGCAGCACCGTTGGATTGACGCAGCTTACCGGCCATAATCCGGACAGAACCAGCGACAGCTCATAGCCGACGCGCCGCTTGCGCGCCTCGTCGAAGCGCGCGGAAGCCGAGGCAACATGCGCGGTCAGCGTGACGTTCTCCATGCTCAGCATCGGATTGTTGTGCGACGGCGGTTCGGTTTCCAGCACGTCAAGTGCTGCATGCGCGATCCAGCCTTCCTGCAAGGCCTTGATCAGCGCTTCCTCGTCCACGGTCGGACCGCGCCCGGTGTTGATGAAGGTCGCGGTCGGCTTCATCTGCCGAAAATGCTTCTCAGTGAGCATGTGATGCACCTCGGGACGCGCCGGAGCGTGCATGGACACGAAATCGGACTGTGACAGCACTTCCGACAGCGTCGCCGGCAGCACGCCGTGATCGGAAATCAGCGTCTCCTGGATAAACGGATCATAGGCCATCATCCGCAGGCCGAAGGGTGCGGCGCGCTTGGCAACCGCGCGCGCCACCCGGCCGAACGAGATGAAGCCGAGCGTCTGTCCCATCAGCCGCGGAATTTTCAACAGCTGCGGACGGCCCTCGGTCCAGCGGCCTTCGCGCACCATCCGGTCCTGCGCGACCAGCCGGCGAAAGCCCGCCAGCAACAGCATCATGGCGTGGTCGGCGACTTCCTCGATGAAAGTATCGGGGACGTTGGTGACGGGAATGCCGCGCGCGGTGGCGGCCTTGACGTCCACGCTATCGACGCCGACGGTGCCGAGCGTGATCACCTTGCAATTCTCCAGCGCATCGATGATGGGCTTGGTAAGCCGCATGCCCTTGCCGTAAATGGCGTCGGCATTTTTGGCAGCGGCGATGAATTCGGCCTCATTGGCCGGCGCCTCGACGATCTCGGCGCCGATCGCTTCCAGCGCCTCCATCTCATAAGCGTATCCGCCGCCGGCAACGGTAAAGCTCGCGCCCTTCGGCGTCACGATCTTGAACTTCGGCATTTCTTCTCCCGTTTCTTTCTTTCCGTTTAACACCGCCGCAAAGGCGCGACTAATCTCTACGTCCCCGGCCGCGATACCTCGGTCTCCTTCGAGGTGATGAACTCCAGCAGCACCGGCACGCCTTCCTTGGTCTTTGCAATGCCGCGCTGGATCGCGGGAATGATGTCTTCCGGCTTCGTGACGCGCTCGCCATAGCCGCCGAACGCGCGCGCCATAGCCGCATAGTCGCCGGAAATGTCGGTGGAGCGGTATTTTTCGGTCGAGATCGGCATCACCTTCAACTCGATCGCCATCGAGAAATTGTTCAACAGGATCGACATGATCGGAATCCGCTCGCGCACCGCGGTCTCGAAATCCATGCCGGTAAAGCCGATCGCCGCATCGCCCCAGACATTGATGCAGAGCTTGTCGGGCTTTGCGAGCTTGGCGCCCATCGCAAGACCAAGGCCGTAACCGAGCTGCGTGGTCTTGCCCCAGCCGATATAGGACAACGGCTCAACCGATTTCCAGAACGGCGAGAGCTGGTCGCGCGGGCTGCCGGCGTCGTGGGTGATGATGGTGTTGTGGATGTCAACGGTCTTCTGCAGATCCCACAGCACGCGGTAGGGATTGAGCGGCGCGTCGTTGTGGGTCAGCTTCGGCATCCATTTCGCCAGCCACTCTTCATGCGAGGCGGCGATCTCCGCGGCGACCGCGGTCGCATCGCGATCCGCGGTAACAGTCTTGCCGATCTCTTCCAGCAGCGCGTCGAGCACCAGGCCCGCGTCGCCGACCAGCCCGATTTTCGCCTCGACATCCTTGTTGAGATGCGCGGGATCGACCGTCGCATGGATGATGGTCTTGCCCTTGGGCATCGCGACGGCGAACGAGGTTTCGGTGAAGGAACAGCCGATGCCGAGAATCACGTCGGCCTCGCCCAAGAATTTCGGCACCGCGCGCGGCATTGCGACGCCGCCGGAACCGAGCGACAGCGGATGCGTTTCGGGGAACGACGACTTGCCGCCAAGGCTGGTGCAGACCGGGATCGCCAGCCGTTCCGCCAGCCGCTTCAGCTGCGGCCATGCTTGCGCGTAATGCACGCCTTGGCCTGCGTAGATCACCGGCCGCTTGGCGCCGGCGAGCAGCGCGGCTGCTTCCTTCACATGCACAGGGTCGGCGCCGGTGCGGGTGCGCAGCACTGGCGTGTAGTTCAAGGGCTCCGGCACTTCCTCGTTCCACATATCGGCCGGGATTTCGACGATCACCGGGCCGCCGCGGCCGTTCTTCAATTGCGTGAAGGCGCGGCGGAAAATGTTGCCGACTTCGCTGGCGAGCGTGATCGGCTCGGCGGATTTGGCGAAGGCGCGCATGGCGCGGCTGGAATTGAAATTCGGCTCGATATTCGCCAGCCGCCGCGCATAGCCCATCGGCAGCACCAGCACGGGGACGGATTCGCCGTAACATTGCGCGACGCCGCCCATGGCGTTCTCGGCGCCGGGGCCATGCTGCATGCAGAACGCGCCGATGCTGCGCCCGGAGGAAAGCCGCGAGATCGCATCCGCCATGTGGATGCCGATGCGTTCCTGCCGCACCATGATTGGGCGGATATCGGCGTCGGCGGCAAATTCGATGAGATGATTGACCGGATAGCCGCAGAGGATCTCGATTCCCTCGCGCTTCATGATTTCCGCGATTGCCGCGCCGAGTTTCATGCGGTTTCTCCCCAATATTCGGCCGATGTTGAGCTCGGCCTGTGAGAGATAGTTGGAACAGGAATTTCCGGATCGGTAAAGTGCGCATGACGCTGGGCGCCCATATCGAAACCGGCGAGCCCACCTGCGCGGCTCGCTTGCAGCGACCACGCCCGATCCCCTGAATCCCGCCTTGCCGTGCCGACCTAAAAGCAGCATGCTCGCCAGCAAAAGCGCGTCCTCCGGGTTCGTGTCCGAAATCCCGGAGACAGGGAGGGGAACATGAAAAAGCAGGAGCTTGACCGGCGCGACTTTCTCAAAAGCGCCGTTGTCGGCGGTGCGGCCGCGGCAGGCGGGACCGCCGCGATGGTGTCGCCCGAGATTGCGCAAGCCCAGCAGCCTGCGCCCGCAGCACCCGCTGCCGCTCTGGGGCCGGCCGGATACGCCTTTCTCAATCTCGACGAGGCCGCCTTCGTCGAGGCGCTGGTGGATCATATGGTCCCGGCCGACGAGATCAGCCCGAAGGGCACCGATCTCGGCGTCAACGTCTACATCGATCGCGCACTCGCCGGCGGATGGGGCAAGGGCGATCGGCTCTATATGCAAGGCCCGTGGAAGCAGGGCGCGCCGAGCCAGGGCTACCAGTTGCCGCTGACGCCCGCGCAGCTCTATCGCGCCGGCATCGAGGCAACCAACGCGCATTGCCGCAAGACTTACGGCAAATCGTTCGACCGGATCGAGGACGCGCAGCGTCAAGAGGTGCTGGTCGGTCTGTCCCGCGGCAAGCTCACGTTCGACAACGGATTACCCGTGCGCCTGTTCTGGGCGACGCTGTATCAGACCGTGATCGAAGGCATGTATTCCGATCCGATCTACGGCGGCAACCGCAACAAGGCGGGCTGGGCCATCATCGGCTTTCCCGGCGTCATCGCGGTGCATCGCGATCATGTGGAGCAGTATCGCGGCAAGCCGTTTCCGAACAAGCCGCTCGGCATTTCGGACATGAGTTGAGGAGCGGGCCATGAGCACAAAACTCAAGGAAGTCGATGTCGTCATTGTCGGGCTGGGCTGGACCGGCGGCATTCTCGCCAAGGAACTGACGGAGGCTGGCCTGAAGGTGGTCGCGCTTGAACGCGGCGCCCCGCGTTCGAGCGAGAACGACTATTCGCTGCCCAATATCCGCGACGAGTTGCGTTATGTCGTGCGCCACGACCTGATGCAGAACACCGCGCGCGACACCATCACCGTGCGCAACAGCCCGCAGCAGGAAGCGCTGCCGATGCGCCGGCTCGGCTCGTTTTTACCGGGCGAGGTGGTGGGTGGCTCCGGCGTGCACTGGAGCGGTCATACCTGGCGCTGGACCGATATGGAATTCAAGGTCCGCTCCAATTACGAGGAGCGCTACGGCAAGAAATTCATTCCCGACGACATGACGATCCAGGACTGGGGCATCAGCTATGCCGAGCTCGAGCCCTATTACGACAAGTTCGAATATACCGCGGCGGTCTCCGGCAAGGCCGGCAATATCGGCGGACAGATCCAGGCCGGCGGCAATCCGTTCGAGGCGCCGCGCGCACGTGACTATCCGTTGCCGCCGCTGACGCCGATCCTGGCGAGCGAGATGTTCACCGATGCTGCGCGCAATGCCGGCTATCATCCGTTCCCTCGGCCGTCGGCGAATGCCTCGCAGCCTTACACCAATCCGGACGGCTCGAAATTCGGCGGCTGCCAGTATTGCGGCTATTGCCAGCGCTTCGGCTGCGAGGCTAATGCCAAGGGCAGCCCGCATATGACGGTGATTCCGATCGCGATGCGCAACCCGAATTTCGAGCTGCGCACGCATTCCTGGGTGACCAAGGTGCTCAAGGACTCGGACGGCAAGCGCGTCACCGGCGTCACCTACACCAACGTGCTCAACGGCGAGGAATTCGAACAGCCGGCAAATATCGTGCTGCTGTGCGCTTATGCCATCAACAATGTGCACCTGATGCTGCTGTCGGGAATCGGCGCGCCCTACGATCCGATCGCGCAGACAGGCGTGGTCGGGAAAAATTATTGCTACCAGACCGGCGCCGGCGCGACGCTGTTCTTCGAGGGCAAGTTTTTCAACCCCTTCATGAACGCCGGCGGCTCCAACGCCACCATCGACGACTTCAACACCAACTGGGCGTTCGACCGTGCGCCACTTGATTTCGTCGGCGGCTATAATGTGTCTGGCGGCTTCAACACCCCGCTGCCGATCGGCTACCGCCCGGTGCCGTCGGGCACGCCGCAATGGGGCAGCGAATGGAAGCGGGCGACGGCCAAATGGTACCAGACCGCGATGGTGATCAATGCCAGCGGCAGTGTCATGGCCAACCGCTACAATTGCTACGACCTCGACCCGACCTACCGCAATGCGTTCGGCCAGCCGCTGATGCGCATGACGTTCGACTACAAGGACAACGAGCATAAAATGGGCCGCCACGCCGCAGGGGTAATCAACGACATCGCCAAGTCGATGAACCCCACCAAGAGTAACCCGGCGACCGCGCGCACCGATCCCTGGACCGTGGTGCCGTACCAAAGCACGCACAATACCGGCGGCACTATCATGGGCACCAATCCGCGCGACAGCGCGCTCAACAAATATCTGCAGAGTTGGGATTGTCACAATCTGTTTGTAATCGGCGCCAACGTGTTCCCGCACAATTCATCCTACAATCCGACCGGACCGGTTGGCGCGCTCGCTTATTGGACCGCGGACGCGATCAAGAACCGCTATGTGAAAAATCCCGGTCCGCTGGTGCAGGCGTGATTGACGCGAACCGCGTAACGATGGCGTTGTTGTTGACGCTGCTGCCGGCTGGCGCGGCGCGCGCCGACGGCGATGCCGCGCGTGGCGAGGTGAAATTTCAGGATTGCGCGGCCTGCCACAAATTAGAGGCCGGCGCCAACAATGTGGGGCCAAGCCTGCACGGCATTTTCGAGCGCAAGGCCGGCGAACTCGCGGATTTCCGCTACTCGCCGGCGATCAAGCGCAGCGGAATTGCATGGACGCCGGAGATGCTCGACAAGTTCATCACCGATCCGCAGGCCATGGTGCCGGGCAACCGCATGCCCTATGCCGGCATGGCCGGCGCATCCGACCGCGGCGATCTCATCGCCTATTTGCACAAGGCCACGAAGTAGGCGGTGCGGCCAAGATGGGCTTTCAGCAGCTTTCCGATGAATATTTGCTGCAAACCGACCTGGAAGTGAATATGTGGGACGGCCCGAATCAGGAATAGACCTGTCATGATCGTTGGCTGACCTCCCATTGAGATCGACCCTATCCGCATGCCCGTTCCCGCCATGGCCTCCGTCCTCAGACAAGAGTCCGAACTCGCCCGGGACGCGCTTTCCGTGCTGAATTCCGTGTTCGGCCTGCCCGGCTTTCGCGGCGCGCAGCAGGAGATCGTCGGCCACGTCGTGGACGGCGGCAATTGCCTGGTGCTGATGCCGACCGGCGGCGGCAAGTCGCTGTGCTATCAATTGCCGTCGCTGTTGCGCCAGGGCTGCGGCATCGTGGTCTCGCCTTTGATCGCGCTGATGCGGGATCAGGTCGCGGGCCTGCTTGAGGCCGGCGTCAAGGCGGCGGTGCTGAATTCCACGCTGTCCTATGACGAAGCAGCCTCAGTCGAGGCGCGGTTGCTCGCCGGCGACCTCGATCTCGTCTACATCGCGCCGGAGCGCCTGTTGACGCCGCGCTGCCTCGCGCTGCTCGGCCGCGCGAAAATCGCCTTGTTCGCGATCGACGAGGCACATTGCGTGTCGCAATGGGGCCATGACTTCCGCCCGGAATATATCGGCCTGTCCATCATCGCCGAGCGTTTTCCGGACGTGCCGCGGATCGCGCTTACCGCCACCGCCGATGACCTTACGCGAAAGGAAATCATCGATCGGCTCGGGCTTGCCGGCGCGCGGACGTTTGTCGCAAGCTTCGATCGCCCCAACATCCGATATGAAATCGTCGACAAGCAGAACGCGCCGGCACAGCTCAAGGCCTTTATCACCGAGCGCCACCCGGGCGACGCCGGCATTGTCTACTGCCTGTCGCGCGCCAAGGTCGAAGACACCGCGGCCGCGCTGGCACAAGCCGGCGTAAAGGCCTTGCCGTACCATGCAGGACTCGACGCGGGGATGCGCGCGGGCAACCAGGATCGTTTCATCAACGAGGACGGTGTCGTGATCGTCGCCACGATCGCGTTCGGCATGGGCATCGACAAGCCCGATGTGCGCTTCGTCGCGCATCTCGATCTGCCGAAAAGCATCGAGGCCTATTATCAGGAGACCGGGCGCGCCGGGCGTGACGGCAAGCCGTCCAGCGCCTGGATGGCGTATGGCCTGTCGGACATCGTGCAGCAGCGCCGCATGATCGACGAGTCCACCGGCGCGGATGCGTTCAAGCGGGTATCGATCGGCAAGCTCGAGGCGCTGGTCGGTCTCGCCGAAACCACGCACTGCCGGCGCACCCGGCTGCTCGGCTATTTCGGCGAAACCCTGGAGGCCGCCAAATGCGGTAATTGCGATAACTGCCTGTCGCCGCCGGTGGTTCGCGACGGCAAGGTCATCGCGCAAAAACTGTTGTCCTGCGCCTATCGTACCGGGCAGCGTTTCGGGGCGATGCACCTGATTGATATTCTGGTCGGACGCTTGACCGACCGCGTCAAGCAATTCGGCCATGACAAGCTAACGGTGTTTGGGATAGGCCGCGAACTCAATGAAAAGCAGTGGCGCGCCGCGCTGCGCCAGTTGGTGGCCATGGGCCATCTCCAACCCGACAGCGAAGCCTTTGGCGCGCTGAAGCTGACCGACTCGGCGCGCGGCGTGCTGAAAGGCGAGACCGAGGTGATGCTGCGCGAGCAGGCCGCAGGCTCCCGCAATCGCGCCATCAGAGCCAGATCGAGGCGCGGTGAAATTGCGCCCGGGTCCGGCGGCCATGGCGAAAACGCCAATCCAACCCTGCTCGGCGCCCTCAGAGCATGGCGTTCCGAAATGGCGCGCACGCGCGGCGTGCCGGCCTATGTCGTGCTGCACGATTCAACGATCGACGGCATCGCGACGTCGCGCCCGGCCACGCTCGAACAACTACGCGGCATCGCCGGCATCGGCGACAAGAAGCTCGAACATTACGGCGAGGAGTTGATCGCGCTGGTGAGGGCGGCGGAGGGATGAGAGCGCACCCGCTTTAAAGCGTGAGCGTGACATCGTACAATCCACGATCTTCTGCATCGGTCTTGACCTCGAATCCCAGTTCCCGGCACATTTTGAGCATGACGGAATTTTCCTGGAGGATCTGACCGACGATGCGTTTCAGGCCTTCGGATTTTGCGTACTCAATGATCAGTTGCATCAGGGCCCAGCCCAGGCCTCTGCCCTTGAGGTTCGATCTCAGCAGGATCGCATATTCGCCGGTCTCGTGACTTGAGCCGAAGTAAAGCCTGACCACACCGAGTATCTCGTCACTCGCTTCATCGATGGCAACAAGAGCCATCTCACGCGCATAATCGATTTGCGTCAGCCGGGCGATGAATTGATGCGAGAATTCCCTGATGGAATCGAAGAAGCGAAGCCGCAGGTCTTCCTTGCTCACGTGCACCAGAAGGTCATGTATCAGGGGCTCATCATCCGGCTTGATAGGCCGGACGAATATCCGCCGGCCATCTCCGAGAACGAGATGCCGCTGCCATTGCGACGGATAAGGACGAATGCCACAGATCAATTCAGCACCTCCGCCTGGCGCGCAGCTTGCGCCTCGATTCTTGCGCCGCCAACCACTCTCAGGCCGGCGTGTCCCCATCGGTCACGGGGGATGTGATCACCAGAAAAACCAGATCGACCAGACCCGAATTCGAAATCGCATGCTCCACGCCGGGCGGCAAAAAGATAAAATCGTGTTTGCGCACCACATGGTTCTTGCCGGCGATTTCCATCAGCCCTTCGCCTTCGAGCACGTGGTAGATCTGCTCCTGCACCCGATGCTTGTGCCGGGCGACATGCGCCATCGGCTGATACATCGAGATACGATAGTCGATATGGCGGGAGTTGGCCGTCTCCGGCATCACCAATGGCTTCGACAGCGCACCGCCAAAGTGATTGGGAAATTCGCGCCAAGGCACTTCGGCGATGTTGCGGATGAAGGCGCCGTTTTCTTCTAAAGCCATTGTCATTTTCCTTTTCCCAAGGTCGATATCGAGCGCAGACGCGGCCGATGTTAGCGGGCCTGCAGGAAGTCTACAGCTTCTCGTCCCGCGATCTGCCCGAAAACCAGAGCGCGGAGCACCGAAACGGCGTTCGGTGCGACGCCGTAGAAATGTCCGGTGGTTTCTCCCGCCGCGTAGAGGCCCGGCATCGGACCCGCTTTACCCAGGACTTCTGCCTTTTCGTTGGTGGCCAGACCGCCGAATGTATAGGCGACGGCGCCGACCAGGGGATAGGCCAGGAATGGCGGCCGTGTGATCGGCCGTGCCCAGTTCGATTTCGGCGGCTTCAGTCCGCCGGCCGCCAGTCCATCGCACCGCGTGGCGTCGAACCGCGCGGTATCGCCGGTAGCCGCCGCGTTGAATGCTTCGATCGTCTCTTCCAGATTGTGCGCGGGGACTCCGATCTGCACGGCAAGCTCCGCGAGCGTCGCGGCCTGAACCGGCGGCACTTCCGACCGGATTGCGCGCTCGAAGCCGGGAATATCGAACAGCCTGGAGTCGAGGATAGCATGGGCGATACTGTTCGGCCTCGCGAAGTGGATGTCGCGGGCGAACACCTCCCAGGTCTCGTGCACGAGGCCGCCGCCTTCGTCAAAGAAGCGACGTCCGTCCTGATCGACCACGATCCCGTAAGGATATACCAGCACCACCGGCGCGGAGTGATGGCTGCGCGGATCGACCGGCTCCATGTGCATGCCGTTCCAGTCGCCGGCAATGCTTGCTCCCTGCTCCACAGCCATGCGTATGCCGTCGCCGGTGTCGAAACGCGTTCCTGGCGAGATCAGCTTGATTGTGTCGCCGCCGGTGCCAAAATGCGCGCGCATCATCTCAGGGTTGTCCTGAAAGCCGCCCGAAGCGAGAACGATGGCGTCAGCATCGAGAGTTGTCGTGACGCCGTCACCGGACTGCACATCGAGGCCGCAAACGCGACCCTTCGCCATCCGCAACCGCGTCGCCGAAGTTTCATAGAGAAACGTCACGCTTGCATTTTTCGCCGCGTCCGAAAGCTTTTCGACAACGGCGCCGCCGCCCCCGACCGGCTGGATGCGCGGCGGGCCGGCGCTGAGATAGTAAATCGGGATGTCGAACTCGATACCGTGGGTCTGAAGCCATCCGATCGTCGCGGTCGCGTTCTCCGCGAGCGTGTGAAAATAGGCTTGATCGGCCAGTCCGCCGGAAGCCTTTCGCATATCGTCTTCAAAACCCGGCGCGAGCCGGGCGGTCGCCGCCATCCGCATGTAAGACGGGCTCCAGCGGGTGTTGCCGCCGGCTTCGTCTTCGCGTGATTTTTCAAGCAGCGTAATTTCGATTGGTACACCGCGGCTGCGCGCCCGCTCGGCCGCCGAAAGCGCCGCCGCAAGGCCGGCCGCGCCATGTCCGACAACAATCAGCTTTCGCGAATCTTTCGTCATTCAGGTCGGTTCGTAGCGGACCCCAATACCCGGCTTGCTCTGGCCCAGGCCCGGAAGCTCCCAGACACCGGCGCCTGAGGGATTGATATCGGCGGCGATATCGACGTCGATCAGATAGGGCTTGTTGGCGGCGATGCCCTTGCGAATGGCTTCGCCGAGATCGCCGGCGCGATCGACGCGCACGCCTTCGACGCCGCAGGAGCGCGCCATCGCTGCAAAATCCGGATTGTAGCGCGCGCCGGTCGTCGGATCGCGGAAGTCGGTGGCCAGTTCGCGGCCCTGCAGATAGCCGCGCTGCAGGCCACGGATCGAGGCATAGGCGTAGTTGTTCCAGACCACCCAGACCACCGGCAGATTATACTCGACCGCGGTGCCGAGCACGTTGGCATGCATGAAGAACGCGCCGTCGCCGCACACCGACACGCATGGGCGATCGGGTGCGGCGAATTTCGCACCCATCACGCCGGCGACACCGAATCCCATCGGCCCAAACCCCATCGAGCCGATCAGCGAGTCCGGCCGCTTCGGCTTGCAGAAACTCAGCAGCCAATTGTGGTGCACGCCGATGTCGCTGACCAATATCGCATTCTCGGGCAGCGCCTTGTCGATCTCGAGCGCGGCGCGCTGCGGATTGATCGGGATGGTGTCGTCGGTGAAACCGGGGGCGACGAACCTGTCCCATTCCTGGCGATAGGTATCGATCTGCGCCAGCCATTTCTTGCGGGCATCGGCGCGCTTGGTCAGATCGGCGCGGCGGTCGAGTTCGGCATGAATCTGGCGCAGGAAGGTGCGCACATCGGCCATCAGGCCCAGCGCGACGGGATAGTTGCGGCCGATTTCTTCCGGATCGATATCGACGTGAATGAGTTTTGTCGGCGGGATGGTGAAGGAATAACCTGAAATCCACGAACTCGAGGTGCGATCGTCAAAGCGCATGCCCATTGCCAGCAACACGTCGGCCTGACGTGTCGCGTGATTGGCCTGGTAATGGCCGGCGCGCGCGACGAGGCCGAGCGCGAGCGGATGGTTGGTATCGATGGCGCCGAGACCGCTCGCGGACGCCGCCACCGGAATTTGCAGCCGCTCGGCGAGCTTCAGCAACTCCTCCGCCGCGCCGCCGTAGCGAACGCCTTGGCCGACGATCATCACCGGCCGCTCGGCGCCGAGCAGCATGTCGACCGCTTTGACCACGCCTTCCGGATCGGCGCCGCAGCGGCTGGAAATATTGCCGTTCCAGCTTAAAGCGTTCGGCGCTTCCTCGGCAGCGGATTCCAGAAACACATCGAACGGAACGTCCAGCACCACCGGCCCCGGGCGGCCGGTCATCATGGTCTTCCAGGCTTGCCGGACCGCGAGCGGCACCATCTCGCCGCGAGTCGGCTGGAACACCTTCTTGCAACACGACCGCACCGTCGAAGGAAAGTCGGCCTGGTAGTGCCGATAAAGTTCCTGGAACGCGCCGCGGTTGAATTGGCTGGTCGGCACGTTGCCCGTCACCGCCAGGAACGGCACCGAATCGAGGAATGCATTGCCGAGCGAGATCGGCAGGTTCGCCGAGCCCGGCCCGCAGGACGTGAAGGTCGCGGTCGGCCGCCCCGATACGCGGTAATACACATCCGCCATGAAGCCGGCGACGCTCTCGTGGTGCACCGAGATGGTCTTGATCTCGTCGACACGTTCATACAGCGCGTCGATGAACTGGATGTTGCCGTGGCCGCACAGACCGAATACCTGCGGCACTTTTTCCTGGATCAGGTAATCGACAATGACCTGGGCACCATTGAGCATATTGCGCGGCGGCATCGACAAGAAACTCCGTCGTCATCCCGAGGTGCTCGCCGCAAAGCGGCGAGCCTCGAAGGATCGGTCGCAAGCGACACACCTGGCCGTGCTCGTGGCCTCCTTCGAGACGCCGCGCACGATGCGCGGCTCCTCAGGATGACGGCGGAGCCGTTGGGCGACGGTATTTCTCATAATACTGTACGTCAATTGATATTGTGGTATGCAGATATTGTTCAATTGCTGGCCCCGCCTGCTACAATTCAGCACCGTCGCGTGGAGACTTGCCTGTGAGACCGCGTACAAAATTGAAGACCAATGAGAAGCCGGCCGGTCCGCGCAAGACTGCCGTCGCGCGGTTGGTGCAGCCTGCGCAGCCCGATATCGATGACGACGCCGAGGACAAGCAGCGCGTCGGGGTGCAATCGCTCGGCCGCGCCTTCGCAATCCTCGAGGAGGTCGCGCGTCACCGCGAAGGCATTGGGCTGGCTGATCTGAGCAAGCTGGTCGGCCTGCACAACTCCACGACGTTTCACCTTGCCAAGACGATGGTGTCGCTGGGCTACCTGCGTCAGGAAAAGGATTCCAAGCGCTACCGCGTCGGCCGGCCGCTGTTTGCACTGGCCGCCAGCGCGCTCGACGAAATCGAAATGGTGAATGTCGCAACGCCGGTGCTCGAGGAGCTATCGCGGGAAACCGGCGAAAGCGGCCATTTCGCGGTGCGTATGGGCGACGCCGTGGTCGTGATCGCCCGCACCAGCGGCCCCGGCGCATTCCAACTCACCGACCGCGTCGGCGTGGTGCGGCCGGCGCATTGCACTGCGCTGGGCAAGATCATCCTCGCTTCACTGCGCCCCGATCAGCTGAAGCGTTTCCTTGAACGCACCGAGATGAAACCATCGACCAAAAAATCGATCACCAGCATTCCGGTGCTGATGCGCGAAATCGCCGAGATCAAGCATAGCGGCATCGCCTTCGACGATGGCGAATTCAATCCGGAAGTGCGCTGCATCGCGGTGCCGGTGATGGATTTTACCGGCCAGATCGTGGGCGCGCTCGGTATTTCCGGCCCGATCTGGCGCCTGTCCAACCCGGCGCTGCAAGGCCACGCCAAAACCGTGCGGGCTGCGGCCAATCGTCTATCCGCCGAATTCGGCGCAAGGGACGCGGCGAAATCCTCTTGAGGCAAAGTCAGGCAACGCATTTGGCGTTGACAGCGGCCGCTCGCTCCGGAAATATCATTCAACAATAAAAGAACGCCTCTCACATTCTCGCATACGCCGGAATGGGAAGGACGTCGCGGCAGGCCTTTTGGGAGGAGACCGACCATGATCCGCACCACCAGACGAACTTTACTGAAAGCGAGCGCGGCGTTTGCCGGCGCCTCCGCACTCGGGTTTCCTTCCCTGGTCAGCGGCCAGACCGAAAAGATCAAGATCGGCCACCTCACGCCGCTGACCGGCTTTCTCGGCGCGCTCGGCGCCTATGCCCAGCTCGGCATTCGCATGGCCGAGGAAGAAATCAACCAGGGCGGCGGCGTCATGGGCCGGCAGCTCGACATCACATCCGAAGACTCGGTCAATCCCGCCACCGCCGCGACCAAGGCGCAGCGCATGCTGGAGCAGGACGGCGTCGCGGTGCTGATGGGCGAGATCAATTCGGCCTCCGCGCTGACCATCATGCAGGTGGCCGCGCGCAACAAAAAGCTGTTCATGCAAATCGGCGCCCGCTCCGACGCGCTGCGCGGCAAGAACTGCAACAAATACACCTTCCACGTCGATATCCCCTCAACGGTGATGGTCAACGCGGTCGGCAAGGCGCTGGTGCGCGACAACATGATGAAGGACAAGAAGTTCTACACCCTGACCGCCGACTACATCTTCGGCCACGATCTCGCCCGCGCGGCAAAATCGTTCTTCGACGCCAATGGCGGCAAGATCGCCGGCGATGAACTGGTCGCAACGGATGTTACCGACTTCAGTCCGTATCTGTTGAAGATCCGGCAGGCTAAGCCGGACATCGTTTGCTCCAACCTCGCGGGCAACCAGGTCACCAATTTGATCAAGCAATATGCCGAGTTCGGCCTGCCCTATCCGATCGTCGGCTTCAATCTCAACACCGCCGACGCCTGGGCCGCCGGCGAAGGCAATCTGAGCGGCACCTGGCCGACGGTCTGGTATCACACCTCGGACGTTCCGGCATCGAAGACCTTCGTGGCCAATTTCACCAAAAAGAACGGCAAGCCGCCGGAGAACCACGCCTGGATTGAATACGTCTCGCTCAAGATGATGGCGCAGGCCATGAACGAGACCAAGTCGACCGACACCGACAAGCTGATCGCCTATTTCGAGAAGGAAACCGAGTTCGACATTTTGAAGGGGCGCAAGGGACACTTCCGGTCCTGGGACCATCAACTGATGCAGGAGGCCTATCCGTTTACGGTCAAAGCCAAAGGCCAGGCCAAGGACAAGTGGGACATGCTCGAACTTGGAGGCGCTATTCCGGGGCCGAACGAATCGTTGGAGACCATTGCGCTGACCAAAGAGCAGAACCCCTGCTCGATGTAATCGCTGCTAGGCTTTAACGACCGCGGTTCACCACCGTCGACACCTTATGCCACGCGGAATCGAGAATGCAGTTCGGGTTCTTGCTGGAACAGGTGGTGAATGGCCTCGTGCTCGGAGGCTATTATCTGCTGATCGCGCTCGGCCTGTCGCTGATCTTCAGCGTCGGCGGCGTGGTGAACCTCGCGCATGGCGCGTTTTATGCGCTTGGCGCCTATGCATCGGTTGAGATCACAAAATACCTCGGCTTCGGTCCGGCCGTGGTGTTGTCGCCGATCGCGGTTGCCATGCTCGGCATTCTGTTCGAACGATATATCCTGCGCCGTTTCTACACCGCCGATCCGATCCTGAGCCTGCTGGTGACCTTTGGCCTCGCAATGGTCGCCGAGCAGGCGATCCGCATTGTGTGGGGCGCGGCGCCCTTGTCGGCGACGATGCCGCCAGCCTTCAAAGGCTCGATCATATTAGGCGATTTCCTGTTCTCGCGATATCGCCTGTTTCTGCTTGCCGTGGTGGCCGTCGTGCTGGTTGGCGTCTGGCTGTTGCTGCACAAGACCTCGTTCGGCCGCGTCGTGCGCGCCGGCATTCAGCGGCCGGACATGGTCGCCGTGCTGGGCATCCGGCTGCAGCCCTACATGACTGTTATCGTCATGCTCGGCGTCGGCATGGCCGCGATGGGCGGAGCATTGTTCGCGCCGATCACCATCGTGCACCCGGCCATGGGGGCCGAGATCATCACCGTCGCCTTTGTCGTGGTGGTGATCGGAGGCTTGGGCAGTTTCTGGGGCGTCGTGATCGCAGCGCTGCTGGTGGGCGTCGTGCGCGGCATCACCATTCATTTCGCCCCCGCCGCCGGCGAAGCGTCGATTTATGTGCTGATGTTCCTGGTGCTGCTGGTACGTCCGCGCGGACTGCTTGGCGAACGTATCGAGAAATTCGAATGACGGCCGCCCGGCTCACTTCGAAGTACCGGCCGCTATTGATCGCGGCACTCGCGCTGATCGCCCTGCCTTTCGCCATGCGGCTGTTCGGCCTGACGGTGAACACCTCCTCGATGGTGGTTATCCTCGCGGTCGCGGCCATGGGGCTCAATTTGTGCGTGGGCTATACCGGGCTGGTGTCATTCGGGCACAGCGCGTGGTTCGGCATCGGCGCTTACGCCGCGGGGCTGATCCAGCTGCGCTGGCTGCATGACGAGATCTGGCTGCCGCTGCTGTTGTCGATGGTCTTCGTCGGCGCCTTGTCGGCGCTGGTGGGATTCGTCATCTTGCGCCGGCGCGGCGTGTATTTTTCGCTGCTGACGCTGGCGCTGGCGGCACTCACCTACACCATCGCCTTCCGCTGGAGTGACGTGACCGGCGGTGAGGACGGCCTGTCCGGTCTCAAGCGCGGCACTATCGGGCCGCTCTCCCTTGATAACGGACTGACCTTCTACATCGTGGTTGCGCTGATCGGCCTGGCGGTGCTGTACGTGTTGCTGCGCGTGGTCCGCTCGCCATTCGGGCATGTGCTGGTCGCGATCCGCGAAAATCAGCTGCGTGCGACGTTCCAGGGCTATCCGGTCGAACGCTACAAGCTCGGCGTGTTCGTACTCTCGGCGGTGGTGACGGGCCTCGCCGGCGCATTGCTTGGATTCCAGACTTACCTTGTCTCTGCGGAGGCGGTCTCGGTGCCGTTGTCCGGCGAGATACTGGCGATGGTGGTGATCGGCGGCATGCGCAGCATGCTGGGACCGGCACTCGGCGCGCTGTTCTTCATCCTGTTTCGCGAGTTGTTTTCGATCTGGACGCCGAACTGGCTGCTTTGGTTCGGACTGATCTTTGTGGCCTTCGTGCTGTATTCGCCGGGCGGCCTGGTCGGCGTCTGGGCCAAGCTCAGCCGCCGCTGGCGGCCTCAGCCGGAGGAAGCAGCCGCCATGAGCAGGCGCAAGGTCTACGAAGGCTTAGCCCTGCCGGCGTTCCTGACGCCCGCGGGCCTGACGGGAACGGTGCTGGAAGTCGAGGGCATCTCGAAAAAATTCGGCGGCATCCGCGCCGTATCCAATGCAAGCCTTCAAATCGGCGCCGGCGAAATCCATGCCCTGATTGGTCCCAATGGCGCCGGCAAGACCACCCTGTTCAACCTGATTTCAGGATTGTTTTCGCCGGACGCCGGCGCCATCCGGCTCAACGGCCGCGAGATTCAGAGCGTACCGTCGCATCTGATCTGTCATCACGGCCTCGCGCGTTCGTTCCAGATCACCAATCTGTTTCGCGAGTTGTCGATCTACGAGAACTTGAGGCTCTCGCTGCAGGCGCAGCATACGATGCGCTTCAACATCTGGCGTGATATCGACAGCTATCCGAACGTTCATGCCGAAACAGCGGAGCTGGTGAAATTTCTTGGCCTCCAAGGCCTCGAAGACATCGAAGGCGGCGAACTGTCCTATGGCGGGCAGCGGCTGGTGGACCTAGGCATCGCGCTCGGCTCCAGGCCGCAAGTGCTGCTGCTCGATGAACCGCTCGCGGGCCTCGCCGCGGCCGAGCGCGAGCGCGTGTCGAACCTGATCAGGAACGTGGCCGCGAATATTCCGGTGCTGATCGTCGAGCACGATATCGACCGCGTACTCGGTCTCTCGCAGCGCGTCACGGTGATGAATCAGGGCGAAGTGCTGATGGCGGGCTCGCCCGCCGAGGTGCGCGGCGATCGCCGGGTGCAGGAAATCTACACCGGTTCGGGCATCCCGCCGGTCAGCAGCGGCGCCTCGGCCGAGGCGCCCGGCGCGACAGTGCTGCGCTTCGATTCCGTCAACGCCTTCTATGGCAAGAGCCACATTCTCCACGACGCGACGCTGGACGTGCGCGAGGGGGAGATCGTGGCGCTGTTGGGACGCAACGGCGCCGGCAAATCGACGCTGCTGAAAACACTGGCTGGGCTTGTCACGCCGGCCTCCGGCAGAATCGAATATGAAGGCCGCGACATCGCTAGGCTGCCCGCGCCGGACATCGCACGCTCAGGCATCGGCTACGTGCCGCAGGGGCGCGGCCTGTTTGCGGGCATGACGGTGCGGGAAAATCTCTCGCTCGGCCGTCTGGCGCGCAAGACCGACGGCAGCAACGGCGTGGTGTGGAGCGAGGAGCAGATCCTCGACTATTTCCCGCGCCTGAAAGCGCGCATGGATATCGCGGCGGATTATCTGTCCGGCGGCGAGCAGCAGACGGTAGCGGTGGCGCGCGCGCTGTCGGGCAATGTAAAACTGTTGCTGCTGGACGAGCCGTTCGAAGGTCTCGCGCCGACCGTGATTCTCGAACTGTTCAAGGTGTTCGACCTGTTGCGCCGGCAAACCTCGATCGTGATTGTCGAGCACAATCTCGATCTGGTGCTGGCGCTGGCCGACCGCGTCTTCGCGCTGGAGCGCGGCGCGGTGTTCCATCAGGGACCTGCCGCACCGTTATTGACCGATCTCGAGTATCGCAAGAAGATTCTGTGGCTGTAATGGCGCGTAGGGTGGGCAAAGCGAAGCGTGCCCACCCTCTTCTCGCCAACACCCCTTTCGCTTGATTATGGTGGGCACGGCGCAAGAGCGCCTTTGCCCACCCTACGGCTCTATCATTGCGAGCGAGTCTGGCCTTCTGGCATTGCGGCAGAAGGTCCGATATCCTGCCGGCGAAAACAGAAAACGACACGGGGCCAGGAAATGCTGACGAGGATTTTTCAGGCCGCGGCAATCCTGCTTGCCGGCACGACAACGCTGGCCGCGCAGACTGCCTACCCGTCACGCCCGATCACCATGGTCGTCGCCTTCAACGCCGGCGGATCGACGGACCTAATCGCGCGCGTGCTGGCAGCGCGCATGGGGTCGCTGCTGGGCCAAACCGTCATTATCGAAAACAAGGGCGGAGCTGACGGCGCGATCGGCACGGCGGCGGTCGCGCGCGCGATGCCGGACGGCTACACCATCATTTTGAGCACGACCAGCACGCACGTCATCAATCCGCTGCTCAACAAAAACATCACCTACAATCCTGCCACCGGCGCTACCATGCATCTGCTCAATGCCGCGATGTTCAAGAGCATGGCCAACCTCATTTGGGTCGATGTGCCCTACAAGGGCAGCGGCCCGGCGCTCAACGACCTGATTTCAGGACAGGTGGACCTGATGTTCGACCAGTTGCCGTCGTCGCTCGCGCAAGTCCAGGGCGGACGGCTGAAAGCCGTGGCCGTGACGTCGCGCACGCGCACGCGCACGTCCGTCGCGCCGGACATTCCGACCATTGCCGAATCCGGCCTGCCTGCATTCGAGGCGACATCGTGGTGGGCCGTCTTCGCACCGCCGAAGACCCCGCCCGAAATCGTCGATAGGCTTAACGCCGTCATCCATCAAGCGCTCGCGGATTCAAAACTGCTGGCGACATTCACGGACATGGGGCTCGAAGTCTGGCGAAGCACGCCGGCAGAACTGTCGCAGCTGCTCGTCGATGAGCGTATGAAATGGCAGAAGGTGATCGTCGACAACAACATCGAGGTAAACTGATGCCCGGTTCCGGCCGGACGTGGCTCGCGCTCTGCCTCGTGCTTGCGCTGTGCTCTGGCGCGGCTGCGCAGGACTACCCTAACCGCACGATCAAGATGATCGTGCCGACCGGCGCGGGCGGCATCACCGACATTCTGGCGCGGCTGGTCGGCAAGAGCATCGGTGACCAGTTCGATCAGGCGGTCATTATCGACAACCGTACCGGCGCCGGCGGCACGATCGGAACGCGGGCGGTCGCGCAGGCCGAGCCCGACGGATACACCTTGCTGATGGCGTTTCCGAGCCACGCGGCCAATCCGGCGCTCTATGCAACCCTGCCTTACGACAGCGAAAAGGATTTCGCCCCGATTTCGATGGTGACGAAAGTCAGCGAAATCCTGCTGGTGCCGAATTCATCGCCTGCGAAATCGGTCGCGGAATTGATCGCGCTGGCGCGCACCGAACAGCTCAACTATGCCTCGGTCGGGGTCGGAAGCCTCGCGCATCTTGCAACCGAGCTTTTCCTTGCCATGGCAGGCGTGAAGATGACTCACATCCCCTACCGCAGCGTACCCCAGGCCCAGCAGGCGGTAATGACGGGCGAAGTGGCCGCATTCTTCGACACGCCGATTACCGCGCTGCCGCAAATCCGGGCGGGAACGGTGCGGGCGCTCGGCATCAGCACCAGCAAACGGCTCGCGGTCGCGCCAGAGATCCCGACGATCGCGGAAGCCGGCGTGCCTGGCTACGAGGTGATAGGCTGGAATGGCGTGCTGGCTCCAGCCAATACACCGCGGCCCATCATCGACAAACTCAATAAAGCCATCGCGGAGGCCCTCAGGACGCCCGAAATCGACAAATTGCTCGTAGAGCAAGGCATTGAGCCGGCCGGCAACAGCCCGGAAGAGTTCGCGCGGGCGATGCATGCCGACATCGAAAAATGGATACGCGTCACCCGCGAAGCCGGCATCAAACCGCAATAGGGCCGTCATTGCGAGCGCAAGCGAAGCAATCCAGAAGCCACGCGGAAAGAACTGGATTGCTTCGTCGCTGCGCTCCTCGCAATGACGGCACTCAGGCCGCCAGCACGTCGCCGATCCGGCTTCGGATCAGCTCGCGCTCGCCGGCGTCCGTGTCGCTATCGAAACTCACATCGTAGGCAATCATGGCGGGACGTTTCATCACCACGATGCGGTCGCCGATCTCCAGCGCCTCGCTGATCGAATGGGTGATGAATACCGCGGTCTTGCCGTTTTCCTTGACCAGCCGCACGAATTCCGCGCGCAGCCGTCTGGCGGTCGACTCATCGAGCGCGGAGAACGGCTCGTCGCAGAGAAGAATGGCGGCATTGGTTGCAAAGGCGCGCGCGATCGAGACGCGCTGACGCATGCCGCCGGACAGCGCATGCGGAAAATCGTTTTCATGGCCGGCGAGCCCGAGTTTGGTCAACCACAGCTGCGCCGTCGCGCGCCGCTCCGATGCGGGCAGATCGAGCATCTCAAGCCCCAACTCGACATTCTGAATCGCGCTGCGCCATGGCAGTAGCCGGTCGTTCTGAAACACGATCGCCATCTTGCCGCGAAACGAATCGAAATCCGCGAACGGATCGCGCCCCGTAACCCGCACCGTACCGCTGGTCGGCTCGGTCAGGCCTGCGATCATGTTGAAGATCGTCGATTTGCCGCATCCGGTCTTGCCCAGGATCGCCAGCATCTGGCCGGGGCGAACGTCCAGATTGAGGTCGTCCACCGCGCGATACGATCCGTCCGTGCCTGCTCCAAAGACTTTGCAAACGCGATCGAGATGAATGACGGCTTCAGCCGGCGTGACCGCGTCCCTCATATCGCCCGCTCCGAAACCGCCCGGTAGCGAAACGCGGACTTTTCAATCAGCGTCAGCGCGCCCTGCACCAGCAGCACGAAAAACACCAGCTGCAGCGTCCATGCCAGTGCACCCGCCATGTCGAACAATTGCTGCTGCTGCAGCAACTGATAGCCGACGCCGCCGGTAGCGCCGACCAGTTCCGCCACGACGACGACGCGCGACGCATTGCCAAGGTTGACTTTCCACGCGGTGAGAATGTCGGGCAGGATTGCCGGTGCTATCATGACGCGAAACAGCTTTAACCGCGTTGGGCGGAAGCTGAATACCATCTCCATCAGGTCTTTCGACATCCCGCGCAATGCGCCGACAATTTGAAACGTAAATGCCGGCAGCGTGGTCATGACCATGATGAACAGAATGCGAAACTCGACGCCGTGAAACCAGATGATGGCAAATACCACCCAGGAAAGCGCGGGAATGCCCTGGAACAGAGTCAGGATCGGCGACAGGAAATGATCGACGGCGCGGGAGCGCACCATCAGCAGCGCGAACGCGCCGCCGACAATAAACGCGCCGGCAAGACCCGCCAGGATGCGCAGGATCGTCGCCAGCACGTCCGCGAACATCGTTCCATTGGAAAAGATTTCAATGCAGCGCCAGAACACGTCGATCAGCGACGGAAACAGAAACCGCGGAAAGAACAACGACGCGAATTGCCAGAGCAGGATGACCACGACGAACGGCAGCACCGACGTTCCCAACCGTTTCGCCGCTGCAAGCAACATGATTGCCAGCGGCGGCGATCCAGCCTGGGGGGCCGTCTCATTCATTTGCCGGGCGCCTGATAGATCGTCGAGGCGGCCGGGTCGGCCGGGAGGAAGGAAATCGATTTTCCAGCGGCATAAACCGAGTTGATCTCCTTTCGTACATCGGAGGCCCATTGCACGTTCATGCCAAGCCGGTCGTTGGCGCGGATCAGTTCTGCGATCGCCTTCTGGTCGTCAGGCGTTCCCTTGGGCGCGATCAGTTTTGACGCGTCGTCCGGATGCGCGGTGACCCATTCGGAGGCTTCCTTGTACGCCGCGTAGAGTTTTGGGATCAGCTTCTGGTTCTTTTCGGCCCACGCGACGTGCGCGGCGACGCCGAGATAGGGAATATTGCGGCTGCCGGTGAATTTCTTCCAGCTGTCGGCAATGGCGATGTCGATGGTTCGCATGTCGCCCTTCTTCGACAGCAGCGTCGTATAGGCCGGCTCCCAGAGCTGCACGGCCGCGGCGCGATCCGCCAGCGCGTAACCGATCAGACCCGGGGTCGCCGTGTTGATCACCGAAAATTTTGCGGTATCGGCGCCGAGCTGCCGTGCGAACCAGTCGAACATCACCCAGTTGGTAGTGCCCTTGGCCGCGGCGACGTCCTTGCCTTCGAGATCCTTCAGCGTCTTGACGTCGGTGCGCGATGTCACGACCGCGCCCCAGAAATCGAACAGGTTGAAGAGATAGGTGACCTTGACGCCGCGGATATCGGCAAGCCCGACCGTCAGCAGCGACGCGCTGCCGCCAAGCTGGAATTCACCGGAATTGAACTGCGCGGTATAGGCGTCGGGCGTGCGTTCCTCGAACTTGATGGCGAGGCCGTTTTTCTCGTCCAGCTTCTGCGCCTTGATGACCGGCGGCAGGAATGCACCGAGCGAGGGCGGACCGAACACGACAATGGACAGCGGTTCAGGCGCTTGCGCCCGGGAGGGACCTGCCGAGAGCAGCGCTCCGATGCACGCGAGGCCAGTCAAAACTTGTTTCACGATCCTTCTCTCCTCTATTTGCGACATCTTCACAGGCCGAACAGGCGCTGCGCAAGGCGACCATTGATCGCGGCGCGTTCGCTGTCCGAGAAACTGGTTTCGCCGACAATCTTTAGCGGCGCGAGATCGCCGATCGGGAACGGCATGTCCGAACCCATCATGATCCGGTCGGCGCCGACGATATCGGCGAGATAGCGCAGCGCTCGGGGGTCTTGAACGATGGTGTCGTAATACATCGCCGCAAGCGCCGCGTCGGGATCGCCGAGCTTGTCCCTGTCGAGCGAATAATTCCGGCGCAGCCGCCCGATCACATAAGGCAGCGCCGCGCCGCCGATGCCGGCGACGATTTTTGCCCGGGCATAGCGGGTGACATGGCCAGAGTAGATTATTCGCGACATCGCAATCAGCGTATCGGTGATGCGGCCCACTGCGTTCGCCATCCCGTAGTCATGGACGCGGTCGTCACCGCTTTCGAAGACGGGATGGATAAAGACGATGGAGCCGAGTTCGTTCGCGGCTTCCCAGAACGGCGTCAGCGTCGGATCGTCGAGCACACCGCCCTTGCCCTTGGGCTGCGTTCCGATCATGGCGCCCCTGAACCCGGCAGCGTGCGCTTCGCGCAGCACCTCGGCGGCGCGCACGCCGTCCTGCAACGGAACCGTCGCCAGCGGTACGAAGCGCGGCTCGCTTTTCGCGGTTTGCGCCAGATGCGTATTGATCAGGCGCGACCACTTTGCGCCCTCGTCCGCCGGCACCTCATAGGCAAACATATCGAGCCAGCCGCCGACCACCTGGCGCTCGATTTTCTGCTCGTCCATCCATTTCAGGCGCGCGGGCATGTCGCTCAGCGGCTTTGAAACCGGGCGCGTTGGCTTTCCCCCGGCAAAGGAGAAGCCAAGGCTGCCGCCATCTTCGATCAGGCGGATCGACGGAAAGTGTGCGGCTTGCGCGCGGATCGCTTCCAGCAGACCTGGCGGCACAAGATGGGCGTGGCAGTCGATGATCATCTGGCTTGCTCTTGTTTACCTTGTTGCGCGCCGGCGATGGCGTCGCCAATCGCGGAAATGCGGATCGGAAGTTTGCTAAAGCAAATGCCTAATGGCGCGACGCAATCGTTGATCGCGCTGGAAATCGCCGCCGGCGCGCCGAGATAACCGCTTTCGCCCGAACCCTTTTGCCCGAACACCGTGTAGGGCGACGGCGTGCAGTGATGCACGATCTCGACCGCCGGCACCTCGTGCGCGGATGGCAGCGGGTAATCCATAAAACTCTGGGTGATCAACTGGCCTTCGTCATTGTAGACGAACTCTTCCAGCAGCGCGGCACCCAGACCGTGCGCAACGCCCCCCAGCGTCATGCCCTTGACGATATGCGGATTGATCACGGTGCCGCAGTCGTGGCCGATCACATAGCGCTTGATTTCCGGTTTGCCGAGCTCAGGATCGATCGCCATCAGCACCACGTGAAACTCGAACGAGTGGCACGGATACATCTGCACCCGGCCGTTCTCCGGCAACTTGCCGCCGGTCGGCACCTGCATCACATGCGTGCTTTCGAGGCCGGGCTCCATGCCCTCGGGCAACAGGTGATAATTGCGATGGGCGATGTTGACGATGTCGGCCCAGCCGAGCTGCTTGCCGTCTTTCGGATTGGTCACGGTGCCTGAGGCGTAAACAACCTTGTCCTCGCCGGCACCGAACTGATGCGCGGCGATCCGCGTCAGTTTTGCTTTTATTTTCTGCGCGGCATGGAACGCAGCACCACCCAGCATGATCGCCATCCGGCTGCCGACCGGCGAGTTGGACGGCAGACACGCCAGCGAATCCGGCCGGATCACCCGGATCAGATCGGGATCGATCTGCAGCACTTCGCCGATCACGGTAGCAACCAGGGTTTCGTGCCCCTGCCCCGACGAGGTGTTGTGAATGGTGACGGTAACGAAACCGAGCGCATCGATATTGATGCGGCAGGAATCCATCCATGTCGTGGTGGTGTTTTTTTCATTGAGCAGCGGCTCGAATGCGGAATTGGCGCCGCTCGGCTCCAGGCACGCCGCGATGCCGATGCCGGCCAGCATGCCGGACGCACGCAGGCGATCGCGCTCCTGTTCCATTGTAGCGAAATCGATGTGGGCAAAGACTTTTTCGACCACGGTGTGATAGTCGCCGCTGTCGTAAGTGCTGCCGCTCGGGATCAGATACGGAAACTCGTCCGTGCGGATAAAATTGCGGCGGCGCACCTCGATGCGTTCGAGGCCGACGGCGGCGGCAACCTTGTCCATCGCGGTTTCGATCGCGTAATTGGTCGGCGCCTGGCCGAAGCCGCGCACGGCTTCCTGCACCGCCTTGTTGGTGGTCACCGATTGCGCGCGATATTGCACGCTTTCGATCTTGTACGGGCCGACGATGGCGCCGATCGGCTTGCCCAGTTGAAACGGCGCACGCCCGGCGTAGGCGCCGGCGTTGTCCAGCGCCTTCATCTTCATCGATTTGACGATGCCGACATCGTCGAAGGCGACATCGACGTCGAAAATGCGTTCCGGGCCATGGGCATCGCCGCCGCCCATGTTCTCCAGCCGGTCCTCGATCAGGCGCACCGGACGGCCGAGCCGCCGCGCCAGATGCGCCACCAGCACGGTCTGCTTGATGCCGCGCTTGACGCCGTAGCTGCCGCCGACATCGACGTCCTGATGCACGCGCACGCCATTGGCGGGAATCCTTAAAGCGCGTGCGATCTGGTCGGGATATTTCGGCATCTGGATCGACGCCCACACGTCCAGCATTTCGCGCCATGGATCCCACGATGCGGCGACGCCAAAGGTTTCGATCGGAACGGTAGAACTGCGTCCCCAGGTCACGCGGAACGACAGATGACGCGGGCTGTCCGCGAAATGTTTCTCGACCTCACCCCAGACGAAGGTTCGATCCAGCAGCACATTGGAGCCGTGCGCCGGATGAACCGCCGGGCTGTCCGGTTTCAATGCGTCTTCCACATTCGTCACGAAAGGCAGCGGCTCATAGGTGACGCGCACCATTTCGGTGGCATCTTCCGCTAGCGCGCGTGTATCGGCGACCACGGCGGCAACCCATTCGCCGGCATAGCGCGCATGGCCCACCGCGAGCGGATGCCGCCGGACCTTTGGCGTGTCCAATCCGTTCATCAAGGGATCGGTCGCGGCAGCGAGTTCATCGCCCGTCAAAACATAATGTACGCCCGGCATCGCCAGCGCCGCCGAGGCATCGATCGAGACGATGCGCGCGGCCGGATGCGGCGACGGCAGAACCGCCACATGCAGCATGCCTTCGAGCGCAACGTCGGCGACGAAGCGGCCATGACCTGCCACGAAGCGGCGATCCTCACGGACGCGGCGGTTGGTCGAGACAAAGCGGAAGGCGGGATCGGCGCTCATTTCGCCTCCACGACGGGTTCGTCGGCTTCCGCGGCCTCAAGCACGCCTTCGACTGGAGCATCTTGCCCGGCATGGGCATGCGGCAAGCCGTGATGCGCGCGTGGCGTATTGGCCTTGCGCAAACGATCCGCGGCAAATTGCACCGCTTCGATGATCTGTCCGTAGCCGGTACAGCGGCAGATATTGCCCGAGATCGCTTCGACAATGTCCTCGCGCGTCGGCGAATGCGAGTGTTGCAGCAACGCATGCGCGGCGAGGATCATGCCGGGCGTGCAGTAGCCGCACTGCAGCCCATGGGTTTCGCAGAACGCATCCTGGATCACGCTGAGTTCGCCCGGCGCGGGAGAAAGACCCTCGATCGTGGTGATGTCGTAGCCGTCGGCCTGCACGGCGAACATCAGGCAGGATCGCACCGGTTCGCCATCGAGCAGCACGGTGCAGGCGCCGCAGACGCCGTGTTCGCAGCCGGCGTGGGCGCCGTTGAGCAGGAAATTCTCGCGCAGCGCATCAAGCAGCGTCTTGCGCGGCTCCAGATCGGCAGTGCGGCTGGTGCCGTTGATGCGCAGTTCGACCTTCATCGCGCGCCTTCCGGAGATTTGGCGGTGGCGTTTACCCGCGCCTGTTCGAGCGCGCGAACGCAAAGCGTGACGGCGACGCGGCGTCGATAGGCCGCGCTGGCATGCAGATCGCTCGTCGGCTCCAGTTCGATCGATGCGGCATTGACTGCGTCAGTCACGGATTTTGCGTCGAGCATGGTGCCGACGAGCGATGACACGCTGAGCCGCAACGGCCGATCGCCGACGCCGCCGACGCCGAGCGCGACATCGATGCAGCGGCCGTCTTCGTCGAGCGCGATCTGGGCTGCGGCAGCGGCAAACGCAAAATCCGAGCGGCGCGCGCTGATCTCGAAAAAGCCCGTGCCGATGCGCCGGTGCGGCCAGACCGGAAACCGGATCGCGCTGACGCAATCGCCCTGCTGGATCGCGGTCAGCATCGGCCCGAGAAAGAAATCATCCGCCGGCACCGACGTCGGGCCTTGCGCGGTCGCCAGCATGATCTCGGCGCCGAGCGTGACTGCGACGAGCGGAATTTCCGCCGATGGATCGGCATTGGCGATCGAGCCGCCGATGGTGCCGCGATTGCGGGTCGGCGGATGCCCGACCCACGGCAGCACCCGCGCCAGCATCGGCACCGACGCTCCGATGACGGGATCGCGTTCGGCCTGCGCCTGCCGCGTCGTCGCGCCGACCACTATCGAGCCCGCTTCCTCGCGAATCCCGGCAAGCTCAGGTAGCCGCAAGATATCGATCAACTTCGCCGGGCGCGCCAGCCGCATCGCCAGCATCGGCACCAGCGTTTGCCCGCCGGCGATCAGGCGCGCATCCTCGTCGGCGGCCAGCAACGCGCAGGCCTCGGCAAGCGATGCCGGCCTGACATAATCGAACGGGGCGGCCTTCATGGCGTGGCGTTTCCATTTCTCCGATGGCTTGAACCCGCCGTCTTGCCGGAACGATAGAAGCCCCGGTTGGAAATTGTCAAACACAACTAAAGTAATCGGGTCAGGGATGTATGTTGGGCTGCTTCAATTTGTCCGACGTCGTATGAAGGCGAACGTCAAAAGGAAAACCGGGAGAAAACGATGTCGCGACTAACAACGGCGCTGCTCGCGGCCGCCTCGCTGACCTTGGCAACCGCGGTCGAAGCCCAGGAATGGCCGACGCGGCCCGTCACCATGATCAACCCGTTTGCGGCGGGCGGCCCGAACGACGTGCTGGCGCGCCTGTTCGCGCAACGGATGGGCGAGGTTCTCGGTCAGCCAATCGTGCTGGAGAATGTCGGCGGCGCCGGCGGCATGAATGGCGCCGATCGCGTCGCGAAGGCGGCGCCGGACGGCTACACATTCCTGCTGGGAACGGTTGGAACCCAGGCGCAAAACCAGACGCTTTACAAGAAGCCGGCTTACAATTCGACAACCGATTTCGCAGCCGTCGCGCTGATGGTCGAGGCCCCGCTGGTCCTGATCGCGCGCAAGGATCTTCCCGTCAAGGACATGAAGGAATTCGTCGCTTACGCCAAAGCCAATAAAGACAGGATGCAGTTCGCTTCCGCCGGCACCGGGTCGGCGATCCATCTCGGCTGCGCACTGATGAATATGGTGACCGGACTGGACGTCGTCCACGTTCCCTACCGGGGCGCAAACCCGGCGATGCAGGACCTGATGAGCGGCCGGGTCGACTATCTTTGCGACATCATCACCACCGCCAAGGTCCAGATCGACGGCGGCACCGTCAAACCGATCGCTATCCTGACCAGGGAGCGATCACCCGTACTACCTGACGTGCCTACAGCCATCGAGCAGGGTTTTGACGTGGAAGCCTATACCTGGAACGCGTTCTTCCTGCCAAAGGATACGCCGGAACCGATCATTCGAAAACTCAATCGCGCCACCATCGAGGCGATGAAGACTCCTGCCGTGCGGGAAAAGCTCGAAAGCGCCGGCCTGGTATTCGTCGCTGACGATCGCACGACGGCCGACTATTTGGCAAAATTCGTACAAAGCGAGATCGAAAAGTGGGCGGTGCCGATCAAGGCAAGCGGCGTCAGCGTCGATTAGCCCATCGAACGGACGATCTTTTCGTTCAAAAAGATCGCCCTATACGATATGCCAGTCGTTGGTGACAGCGCCGGCATTGGAGATCACATGTCCACTGCTAGCCTGGCCGTTATCCCAGATCGCGATCGAGCCGTTGTCGTTGTGCCAGAGGATGTCGGTGTGGCCGTTGCCGTCGAAATCGCCGGTGCCGGCGATATGCCAACTGTCCGCCACCCCGCCGGGACCGACGACTACGTGTCCGCTGCTACCTTGGCCGTTATCCCAGATCGCGACCGAGCCGTTGTCATTCCGCCAGAGGATGTCGCTGTGGCCGTTGCCGTCAAAGTCCCCGCTGCCGGCAATATGCCAACTGCTTGGCGCTGAGCCAGTGACGTGTCCACTGCTACCCTGGCCGTTATCCCAGATCGCGACCGAGCCGTCGTCATTCCGCCAGAGAATGTCGCTGTGGCCGTTGCCGTCAAAGTCCCCGCTACCGGCAATATGCCAACTGCTTGGCGCTGAGCCAGTGACGTGTCCACTGCTACCCTGGCCGTTATCCCAGATCGCGACCGAGCCGTCGTCATTCCGCCAGAGGATGTCGCTGTGGCCGTTGCCGTCAAAGTCTCCGCTGCCGGCAATATGCCAACTGCTTGGCGCTGAGCCAGTGACGTGTCCACTGCTACCCTGGCCGTTATCCCAGATCCCTACCGAACCGTCGTCATTCCGCCAGAGGATGTCGGTGTGGCCGTTGCCGTCGTAGTCGCCGCTGCCGGCAACATGCCAGCTGCTTGGCGCTGAGCCGGTGACGTGTCCAGTGCTAGCCTGGCCGTTATCCCAGATCCCGACCGAACCGTTGTCGTTCTGCCAGAGAATGTCATGGCGGCTGCCATTGAAGGCGTCCGGCGATGGGTCGGCTAGCTGCTTAAAAATGAAGTCGTCCGCTGCCAGCGCCGTCTTTTGAATGTTCTGCAGCGTCAAGGTGTCGCCGCCGCTAAAATTGAATACGGTGTTTGCCCCCGATTGAGTCGCTACTGCAAGAACGTCGGCAAGATTATGTACAGTCGGGATTCCGGTAAGGTCGATTTTGTCCGGCGTTCCGGCGCCAGCCACAAATCCAACGATCGTGTCGGTGCTATAACCGGACGAATAGATGTATCGATCGTCGCCGCTGCCACCTGTGAGCGTATCGCTGCCGCCGCGCCCATCCAGAACATCGCCCGATGATCCGTCAAACGCATTGATGATGTCGCTTTGCGACGAACCTATCAGAGTGTTGCCCGAAGCACTGGTGCCATTGATATGGACAATCTGCCCGGAATTCACGAACGTTACCGTCGACAAATCTACGTGGTCGCCGTTCACCGTAAGGACATTGAGGCCGGGGCCTGGCGGATAACCTTCCACCTCCTGGATCTTGCCGGGACCGCCGATTTGGTCCCCACGAAGCGTTGCGTTCGAATGGGAAGCAGCGAGCCGCAGACGTTCGACGCTGACGATCGTACTGTTGGAAAGATCGACATTCGCGTTATCGACCATCACGCCGGAAACCCAGATGGTATCCGTGCCGGTTCCGCCGTCGAACAGCGTATACGAGGAACCACGATGGATTCGGAAAACATCGTCGCCAGCGCCGCCGCTTAAGCTGTCGGCGCCTTCGTTGTTTCCAGATTCACTAGAGCTGGCCCGTATCTCATCGCTTTGAGAGCTGCCCGTAATGGTGTCATTACCGCCCTCTGGGGAGCCCGCAATGACCACACCGTCGAAGAGGGACTGCTGATCAGAACTCCCCCAATTACTAAAGGTCCATTGCGCGGCGGAGAAGACGCCGGGAGCAACGACCTGGATAACGTTTTGGTGCGAATCCCCGCTGATAGCGACGTTGTTCGAGATAAGCCCGGGGCCAAACTGATTGCTGTTAAAGCTGGCGGTAGCGCCGCTTGAGGTTGTAAAGACGATCGAATCTATATTGGTGAGCGTGTCGCCGCTGTAGTCGTGCGTTGCAGTAACCGTCAGTGTCGCCATGCCAGACCTCTGCTTTCAAATAGCCGGATGCAAAAATAGAGTGCCTCCGGGACTTAAACCAATTGGAACCCGCGTAACTGTCGGGAAGCCTTCGCAAAATCAAAGAAAGCTAGTCCGATGCGCACGCATAAAATCAGCACGGCTATTTAATGGCAACTCACTAATTTGGCGAAGGAAGAGGAACCGGGATGGAACCTTCTCCGCGTAGCTCCGCGAGGCGCCTTACTTCGCTTCTGTTGCCTTGATTCCCGAACTTTCAACGAGCTTTGCAACCCGGACCATGTCCGCGGCGAACAGGCGCGCATGCGCTTCAGGCGTCAACTCATTGTCAGGAAATGGCAAGGTTCCGAGCTGCTTCAGCTTCTCCAGCAGGACCGGGTCGGACAGAGCCTTGCGCAGCGCCGAATTCAGCGCGCCTATGGTCTCCACAGGCGTGCCCTTCGCCACGTAGAGCCCATGCCACATCGAGTAGCTGACCTCGGGCATGCCGAGTTCGGCGGTGGTCGGCACGTCCTTCAGCTGTTCAAGCCGTTCTGACGACGTAATGGCGATGCCGTGCAGCGTTCCGGCCTGAATCTGCGGCAGCGCATTGGTCACCTGATCCCACAGCAGATCGATCTGCCCTGCCAGCATATCGCCGATGGCCGGACCTGATCCGCGATAGGCCACGATTGTCGGCTTGAAACCGAGCACGTTGCCCATCATGACGGCGCACAGGTGACTGTTGGTCCCGATACCGCCGTGTGCAAAGTTCGCCTTGTCGCCTTGCGCCTTGATCCAGTCGACAAAATCCTTCGGCGCCGCGCCGGGAATCGACTTGCGGCCGATCAGGACCATCGGCGCGTTGTTGACGAGGCCGACCGGCTCGAACGCAGTCTTGGTATCATACCGCAGATTGGTGAACAGGCTGGGTGCCGCGAGCAGCGCGACGTGATTGATCAGGACGGTCGACCCGTCGGGCGCCGATCGGGCAACACGATCATTAGCCAGCGTGCTGCCGCCTCCGACCACGTTCTCGATGATGACGGTCTGGCCGAGTGTGCGCGACATTTGCTCGCCAATCAGACGTGCGACCGTATCCGTGCCGCCGCCGGCTGCGAAGGGAACCACCAACGTCACGGTCTTCGCGCTCGACTGCGCATGGGCCGGCATCGAAAGCGCGGACATCAAGAGACCGAAGCCCGCGAGCGCGCTTCTCCAAAGCCGATTGACCACGATCGCGCCCTCCGAGCTTATTCTTTTGTTATCATACATTCGTGCCGACGTGCGGTCATTGGCAAGGCCAATCGCAGGCCAAGCAACGTGGTACCGCATTACTTCGATCATGCAGATTGCAACTTTGTAAATCAAACACAAAGCCGTGCGTTTTGGATCAGAAAGCTCGCGCGGCGAGGCGAAAAAGGAGAAAAACCCGCGGCCAGCCCTTTCCCATCAAACGGTCTAGCTACCCGACAATCGGACGCTCGCGACCGGCCCAGAACGGGCAATCAGGACAGGCGTCGCCTTCCGGATAGTCGATCCCTTCCTCATGCGGACACCCTAGCATTTCCTTGACCATCGCTACCGAGCGCACCTCGCTGCCTCGAAGAAACAGAGCGATTTCTTCGAATGCTGCGACATCGTTCCGGATATCGCCGCTCTCGGCGAACCACCTCCGCAACGCGACAGGTTCGGTGTCCGGCGCGACGATGATGGCGACAGCCACCTTGCTGGCACGCTGATCGTTCGGTCCGTAAAAGGCGATGGTGCCGACCGGATAGCCGCGAAAGCCAAGTTTGCTCTTTTTGTCTAACCACTTCCGTGCCTGCCAGCCAAGCTTCATTGAATACCCTTTCGTCTGCTCCGATCGACTTTCCGGTCTTGCCGCGGCCGATAATGCATTTGCTGTCGCACGTCAGGCATCACTTGCTGAACAGCTTCATGAAATTCCGCTTCGCCTTATGACGACTCTTCAGATCATCAACATAAGCGGCTTGCTGCGCGGCTCGCCGAGACGCTCGCGAACCCGTCGCATGTGGCCAACAAGGTCATAAGCGCTTTGATAGTTGATCTGGCCGCCAAGGCTGACCATTCGCTCGACACGACTTTCATAGACCTTCAAAGCTTCGGCGGGATGACTATTTTCACTTGCTTCGGCGAGTTCCTGACGAAGCCCCTCACTGCAGCCATGCCCGCTGACAACGGTCCACGCATCCGTGAGCAGCCCTTCAGTCATCGCCAATCGGACGAAAAGCTCGCTCGCTGACGACCCTTGGGGTCCCCACCGGCCGGGCGGTTTTCCGAGTTGGGCTCGAAGCCAGTCGAGAGCGCGGTCGCGAACCGCATCGGCCGATCTCCGGTCGATGGTCGCGGATTTGAGCCGCTCGTAAAGCTGTAGGCCCGGACGCCGCTCGAAGGTGCGCCAGAGCAGTTTGCCGGCGTCCGGATCGCGCCCGATTCGTCCGTACAGATCGGCCGCAAACAGGATCAAGCGCTCGTCGGGGTTATCCTCGAATTGCCACAACCCCTCCTCGGCCCATTTCAGGGCCTCAGTCTCGCGAGCGTGGTCCAGGCACAACTGCGCAATGCTAAGATAATCGTACGCGGTCGACAGGTCTCTGGCTCGAATGGCGATGACGCCATCGACATCCCCCTCCCGTTCCGCAAAACTTTCAAGAATGGCCCTAAGCGCATATCGTACGCTGAACTGATCGTCCTGCACTTGCCGCTTGGTCGCCCGCAGCGGCTTTATTGCCTTCCATGCTTCGTGCGCAAGCCTGCGATACTCGGCGAGGCCGGCGTCCCCAAGGACATCCTCGTATGCCTCACTTGCCCCATGAAAAAACTCCAAGTCCGAATCGACCTCGCGCGCGAACAAGGCCCGCGCAAGTGAGACGGGATCGGGTTTTGCCTGTCGGCAAGCCGCGAGATGGATGACGCAAGCCTTGGCGTATACCCTTCCGCCTCCGCCATCCGAGTCGTCTATATCCTCGAGCGCTTTGTCCATCCGCGCGAAGAAATGATCGAGCAATTGCAAACCCAATGCTGCCCGGCCACTTTCAACCAGACCCGCGATTCGGTCGAGCACGCTCTCGATCCCCTGCACCCAACCGCGGACCTTGCGATATTCGACAAAACTGTGGGTGCGGGTGGCCTCGGTGACAGCCTTCTTGAATTGCGCAAACAGCGTCTTGTCGTCGGCAGTGCTCGCTGCGGTAGAAAGCTCCAGTTCTTTCAGCAACGAGGGATCGCGCTCGGCAAGGCCGACGACCATCTCGACGAGCCCCTCAATGCCCTTAGCACGAAGATGCTCACGGATTTTTGCGAAGCGATTGGAAGCTTGTTCAAGCGTCCCTGAACCGAGGCTGTTGACGGTAAGTGCGGTTGCGACCAGATGCTTGCAAAATCCCCCATCGGAAAATGCTGGGCAAGAGCACTCCCCGGAGAATTTCTTCGCTGCCCCGGCCAGTTCGCAACGGTAGACTTCCGAACCGACGACTCGCGCCAGGACGCGAATCCTTTCACACCTAACGATTTCGACTTGCCCATCTTCATGATATGCGACACCGCGCGCGAAGACTTTTTCGCCGGCAAGCTCACGCAAGGCGTCGATGTCGAACCTGTGTAAGCCCGCGGTTAATTCGGTCGTGTTCGCGGGGCACTTTGGATTTCTCGTCATCAGCGCGGACTTTGAGACTTCCAGACACTCATAGGGATGAAAGTGCTGTTCGAGGAAGCAAAGGGGGTCCCAGTGATGGCCGCGCCGGAGCACTAGCCAAGGCGGCTGGCGGAGAGAGTGACCGCCTCGGTAGCGTTTGATAGCGACCAAGGTGACGCAACAACTCCAGCAATTTCAGCAGCTTTTATAATTTGACCGTCCAACGTTGTCCATCGACATCGCGCTACAGCCACGATATTTTGTGGGGTAGCTCGTGGGGCGGTGAGTATGGCGGATAATCCAAAGCAACGCGAACGGCATCCCGTCAATGTGCTTACTGCCGTGAGAGTTCGAAAAGAGAAGAAGCCCGGCCGCTACGCCGATGGCAATGGTCTCTATTTGGTCGTTGATCCCTCCGGTGCACGGCGCTGGTTACTCCGTCTCGTGATCGAAGGTCGCCGGCGGGACCTCGGCTTGGGCAGTGCGAGCCTGGTCCCGCTCAGCGAGGCACGGGAAAAAGCACTGGCCTATCGTAAGACAGCTCGCCAAGGCGGCGACCCTGTTCGGGAACGGAAACAAGCCTCCAGTCTCGCTCCAACATTCAGCAAGGCCGCGGAGATCGTTCATAAATCTCGCGCGCCCGGGTTCAAAAATGCCAAGCATTCCGCGCAGTGGATTTCCACTCTTCGTACTTATGCTAATCCAACCATCGGAGAATTGAGGATCGATCTGATCGCTACTCCAGACATCCATCGGCTGATTGGCCCCATTTGGCTTGCCAAGCCCGAAACAGCTCGGCGGGTACTGCAACGAATTGCCGCTGTATTCGATTGGGCGAAGGCAGCGGGGTATCGGTCAGGCGAGAACCCCGTCGATGGCGTTAAGCAGGGGCTCGCCAAACAATCGAGTGGCAAGAAGCATCATAACGCAATGCCGTTTTCCGAGGTCCCGGCGTTCGTTGCGAACCTGAGGGCAGCGGATGGTTTTGCGGCTTCCCACCTCTTGCTTGAGTTTTTGATTCTAACAGCGGTCCGAACGGGCGAAGTGTTGGCCGCGAAGTGGGACGAAATCGATTATGCCGCAGCTGTTTGGACTATCCCTGCCGAGCGTATGAAAGCCAAACGCGAGCACCGCGTGCCGCTAACGAGGCGCTGCATCGAAATATTGAAATCAGCCCGAGAAATCAGCCCGCTCAGCGAATATGCGTTCACCGGTCGCGACGGAATGACCCCAGCTTCCAACATGACGATGTTGCAGGTGATGAAGCGGGCTGGACTTCCGCACGTACCTCATGGTTTTCGGTCATCATTCCGGGATTGGGCAAGCGAGACGACGAGTCATCCGCGCGACGTGTGCGAGATGGCGTTAGCGCATACCATCAGCAATAAAGTGGAAGCGGCCTACCGGCGCGGCGATATGTTGGAACGTCGTCGATTGTTAATGGGCGACTGGGCTGATTTCTTAAATGGGCAGCAAGCAAATGACTCATGATCAAAGCCGATCCATCTCTGAAGTCGACAGCGTTCGCATTTCACAAGCAGACGCATCGTCTGCTCAGCTTTACCGGCTGAAATTAGATTACACGGCGAGCGATATAGTTGAGGTGATTAAATACGATCCTTCGTATGCCGCTTATTACCTAGAGCTAACCAACATCGAGGGCACGGAAAGAATCCGGCACACCGTGAACCGCATGATCTCGGTTGCCAAACGACAGTATGGCGACGTCGAAAGTACCGATCTTATACGACGGCTCGACGAAGATATATCGCAACACGATCGTTTTGCGGACTACCGCACATTGTTTGACGTCGTTCACGCAGACGTTCAAAAGTCTAAAGCATTCGAGCAATTCGTAATCGACCTGCTCAAGCGACCTGTCTGGTCATTCGAACTCTTCGCCGCTGTTTCCATGGGACGAAAACCCTCTGATTTCAATGAAGACGTCCGGCCCAACCCCAAAGGATCTGCTGCAAAAAAATTCAAAAGCTTATTGAGTGAATACAGAAACCGAGTAGGGCTCTTGCGCCGAGCAAATGCGTTGCCCGAAGACGACCTTGGGCATCTCTCAGCGAGCTTGAAGCCGTTAGACCTCGTTAGATGGGCAATCAAAAATGGCCCTTTTGAGTTGTACCCGCTGCTCTATGAAATCGGGGACAAAGCGAGGTTTGGCAGGCTTAAAAGGAGAGCGAATAAATCGAAAACGATGCGGAGTGGTGAAGAGCCGACAAAGCACGACATCGAATCGCTTCGCCGCCTATGCATGATGTTAGTGGCTTGCGTCGCTCGCGTACCTCCGCGACGCATCAAGCCACTCTTCCCCCCGCCGAAGACGAATTTGCGAAGCCGATTTATAGGAGAGCTTCGGGCACGAGCCGCGTCCATACTTGATGTTAAGGACGTTTTGGACGACGAAACAACTCGAAAGCACCTTTCTGCTGCGTTCAACAATCTCAGCGCAGATTCGCAGGACGTTTGGCAGAGGGTACAGCGCGAACTTTAGCGCAGCAGAATCAACATTCTAGACGGGCAATAGGGCGAACCTGCAGATTTCCTATTTGGTTCGCCCTAAGCTCAGCGGCGCCCCCTTATGACATGGCGCATGATCAAACGCGCCAACAATCATGTCGAAATTCTTGCGGACGGCTGGCCTGCGACCGGGCTCCTACGAATCGACCAAATTATTGGTGTGGGCCGTCTACCAATCTCGAAATCCCAATTCTGGGTGTTAGTACGCGAGCGAGGCCTGCGCGCCGTGAAGGTTTCGCCGCACGTCACCTGCTTCTACGTGCACGAATTGCGCGAGAAATTACTCGGTAGTCCAGCCCCTCCTACACCTCTACCGGCCCCTTCGGATGCCGCGTCCCCAACGCAGCCCCTGCGCGATGAGGCACGCGGCTCGAAAATTGAACTCATAGAACGTAACTGAAGCAAAATGGAGTACGATAATGACGTATAACAAAACGGTGCCCATAACCGCCCGTCCGCGACTCCTCTCGCAGAGATGGAGCAATCCTGCAAAATCCAAAAAAGCGATTTTGCCTGCGAGAGCTATAATGGATAACGCTGCGCTTATTACCAGTGATGAGATAATCAAGCGCGGCGCCGAGTCCGTCCTGGTGGATTTAGGTAAACAGATTGCCGAAAATGACGTGCGTTCACACCGCTATTTCCGCCTTCGCATTGCGTCGATCTACCAAGTTGCGGTCGAAGCGAAGTTGAATCCCACCATATGGTCTGAGCTCTGCCGCAGCCTGCTGTTTCAGAACGCGCCCCGAAAGCCAAACCCTAAACGGCCTAATCAAGCACTGCGTTTCGCCCTCATGGCATCCCGTGGCACAGATGAGAGCGGCCGGAAGTTTGCAAGCAAGTGGGCACGGCAACTGAAAGAGTTTTTCGAGGCTGAACGACCAGCGGTAGCTGTGTTAGAGGCGATCTCTCGCCCGAACACTAGGAATGGAGGCTCCCCCTCCAAGCCTGTAAAGCCCAAAGTCTACCGGTACGACCTGGGCGTTGTTCAAACGGATTGCGCAAGACATTGCATGATCCCTGCCGGAACGAAGGCCAGCGTTGCGGTTCACTCGCCAGATACAAAGGCGATCCACGCCTTGATCGTGCTGTTGGCAAAACCTAGTGGCTCGCCAGTTAAGAAGATCACGCCTGTGAAAATTCAGGCCTTGTCGGCGCACCTCGCGAAGTATTTGGAAAAGTGCTCAGCGAAAAGACGCTTCGAAAAAATTCCAACGGCGCATCGGCACAATGGCCCGCCACGCCGTGGCGGCTAAACCGCGAACCGCAGCATCGGTTCGATGGGCGCGTAAAACATCTGAGGGGCACTACTGCTTGTAACCCCACTTCCCCACCCAGCCCCACTCAACCGATAGCCCGATTGGCTCGACTACGAGCCCGTCAAGGCCTTCCCCGCAAACCCCTGCTCCACACCCCCCATTGATAGGTGACCCGTGCCTGCATTCAAAACCAAGGCACCATCGAGGACACGTAAGATAAAGCTAAAACGGAAAATCAGAAGCCGTGACTGGTTTCTCAAGCCGTACATTCATCAGTACGCCACAGAAGTAAAATCTAATGCAGCGAGGTTGGCATGGCATATCAGTAGCGGATATTGCCGAAAGCCTGAAGAACAGAAGGAAGCTCTCCTTCGCGACTTCATAAATACCGATAGACGGTTCTTGGCCGCCAATAATCCGGACGCGAGGATTCATTTTTATCGCCACTGGGCGTATCACGGACATCAATTTGCTGTTGGACACGACAATTATTTGGTGACGTTCACACCGGAACGTTACGTGAAGGCGCTGGCAGCTGCCAAATCATTCGATATCAAGAAGCTTCAGGCGTGGACGCGCAACGTGCTCCTGGGTTTCGACTACATCGGCATCGTAGAACCGGCATATTATTCCAATTTCAAACTTGGACTGCATGAGCCGCCGGTCATTGCGTTCCATGTCCATGCCATTGTCCGTAACCCCGACACGGATCGCCTGCGCCAGGTTTTGGAAGGGATCAACCGCGCTCATCGCAGCCTCGTTCCCGGCTGTCCGGTTGCTGACATGCGACCTATTACGCCCGGCGATCACCACAAGGTCCTCAAGTACTTGGTCAAGGAGCCCAGCGGAAATTATCGAGCCTACCCGGAGCGCCAAGAAGTCATGGATCCTCGAACGGGAGAAATCCAAAGCTGGATGACCCGCCGATTTCGACAAAAGTCAAAACTTGCATCGCCCGGTGTTCAGCTCAGGACGCGTGAGGTGATCAAGGGTTGGCACATGGACAAAATCGTTCTTGTTGGTGGTGCCGGGCGCAAGACGCTGAAAACGGTTCGCAAGGAATTGATGCAGTTTATGCCTTATAAAACTCGTCGAGGGCGGCAAAACGAGTTCAGCGGTTATTTTGAAAAGCCGGATTATGGCGAATATGCCAACTGATCCTTCGCCGAACAGGAACTGTGCGGCCGCGGCATACGAGAAATTCCGCGCCTTGAGCTGCCAGGTGCCGGGGAGGTGACCCAAATAGGACTTTTTCCTGCCTAAGTCGTTGAATAAACTGAGTTTTTGGGCATTGACAGAGGTATAATATTACCGTACCATTAGTCAGTGAGTCGCTTTTCCGGGCAAATTTGGAGGATTTTCGTGTTTTCGACCTACCGACCTATCGACCCCACCGCGGGGCTGCCACCACGGCCATACGAGCCAAACGATCTGACCAAAACATGGAGCCTTCTGGGCTCCATTTTCATTTGAGAGGCATGCATGACTGAGAAACGAAACGTCGCACAGAAGGTCCCCGCCGACGTCGCTCTGATCGTGTTCGGCACCGACCGCAGGAAGAAGCGTCATGCGTCGCGGTTTGGATCGGAGACCGCGGCTCGAGCGCTGGAGGCTGCGCGCTCGATGGGTATGCGGACGCTGCCGGTGGTCAGCGACGAGCAACGCGAGATCGCGCTGAAATTGCCAAAGGGCTCGATATCTTCGAAGGGCCTCACCGTGGTGCCGCTCGTGCGCCCCGCGCTCTACGACAAACTGCTCGCCGTTGCCGGACCAAGCAGCGATCCGGGCAAGCCGGGCGAGCACCCGCCGCCCAACGCATCCGAGGCGAAGCAAGCCGCGAATGCTGCTGAAGCAAAACCCGATGCGACCACCGGCTGGTCAAAGCTGGTCAAGGGCAGCGTAGTGCTCGCCAAGGAAAGCCTCGAAGACATGGGCTGGTACGAGTCCATCGTTCAGAGCATCGACGGCGAGGTGTTGACATTGCGCTGGCAGGCTTGGCCCGATTACCCCAAGTTCAATCGCAAGGTCACGCAGGTGGCGTTGCTTCATCCGAAAATGGTGAAGCCGTGCTGAATACCGATCCGCAGACCAACTGCGCTGCGATCAGGGTGCTCAACGATGAACTTCGGCGCGCCCTGCCGTTCCCCAAACCCCTTGGCCTTCTAATGATGACGAGGGGCTTGCAGCCCCTCACTGTCGCCAAGGTCTCGGCGCTCGTCGTAGCGATTCGTGATTTCAAGGATTTTACGCCGGACAACGACCCCCACGGCGAGCACGATTTCGGCGCCGTCGAACATGATGGCGTCCGATACTTTTGGAAAATCGATGCCTACGACCGGGCGTTGGAATTTGCATCCCCTGATCCAGCGGACCCCGCGGTGACAATGCGGGTACTCACGATCATGCGCGCCGACGAGTATTGAGAGGGTCAACGCTCAATGTTTTTCGACCGCCGTCCCCGAGTCAGCTTTACCGAGGCTTCGATCACGTCGCGAAGCGCCAGCAGGTTTTTGGTATCGAGATCATTCAAAAGCGAAGTGAGGTTCCGCACGATCCGTCGGTGCTCGCGATCCGCAGATGGTCGGACATTGTCCCGAAAATCAAACAAGTCGGCAAGGTCGACCTTGAGCGCCTGCGCGATACGGCCGGCGACCTCTATACGGGTCGCATATATGCCCCGCTCGATATTGCTTACGGTATCGACGCTTCGGCCGATGCAGTCCGCAAGGTCGTCCTGGGTGAACCGCTGCGCTTCCCTCAGCGCGCGAACCTTATTTCCGAAACTTGCCTTGAGATCGGCCTTCACCATGGCCGGAGTTTTGCTCGGTCATCGGACCGTCACCACCGAGTTAAACTACGTTTTTCGATTGATATCGCGCTTTTTACCGTGTTTTACTCCGACGAGGCGGAGTGGCGCATGACCCGGAATTGGATCATCGGCTTAATTGGACTGATCGGCATCGCGTTGATCTTTTCTCAATCATCGCCCGTCAATCTCTGTGAGCGTAAGGACACCCGGGCCGCGCTCGACCGCGATTTCATAAGCAATTTATCGAAATTGGACGCGAGTTTGATGGACGACTACGCTGTCATGGGCCGGCAGGGCGAAGCCACCATCTGCTCGGTGTCGTTCGTTCTTCCCCCGCTGACGAAGGAGCGCATGCAGGCTTTGGACAACGATTACCAAAAGCCGCGGGAAGCAACGGAGGCTGCGAGCTATTTCCTGACGATGCTGGTGGTGCCGAACCTGATGGTCCATGCCGCGACGAACCCGGGCCAACCCCTCGTTCAGCGGCTGACCTACAAGGTCAATAAGACCCTCGATGATCGTGTGTTCGTGGACATCACGGATTTCCCAGGATTCCGCAGGTGAGAGGTCCAGGGATCCAAACAATCTTTAAGATGTGCGCAGGCGTGGCGATATTACTGACACAGGTCAATCAGTTGCATGCCGAGGGGGAGTCCACGCGCTCCACGTTCTTCCATCAGAAGATGAGCGAAAGTACCGTAGTGGTTGGTTACAAATTTGCCGGTGCCAATACCCATCCATTCTGTACTGTCAACGTCGGCTGGAAGGATGGCTCATATTTGCTTATGAGCGTCGACTTGCTTGATGGAGAGTTTTGGATACGGGTTGTCAACAATGCCTGGTCCAATCCTAAACCTGATTACCTCGACAAGATGAAGGTACAGATTAATTTTTCTATCAATGGAAATTTCGTTGAAGGCGGCCCGTTCGAGTTCGGCTTCGTTGCCAAAAACGTTATTTATATTCCGAACATTGTTCGGCGCGATTTTATCGGTTCGCTGTCACGCGCCGACGTCGTTACCATTGTGATGCCGGGCAACTACAGCAATGTAGTCTGGCCAATCGGCGATATCATGCCGACCTTAGCAACGTTGGGAGAGTGTATCGGAGCGTTTGCCAATAATTCCCGAATCCCGACCCTGAATATCAAACCGAAAGCACCGGCGTCCGACAAATAAAAACTTGCAGGCTCCCGCCGAGCAATGATCTGATTTCCCCGAGGAAATCAGTTGGAATCTGTATTAGCCGCTGGATGGCCGTTGCCTGCCGCGCCACCCGGCTGGGGTCGCAAGCTGCCTGGAGGGCCGCGCTATCAGCCGCTGACCAAGCCCGACCGTAACGTGGGTCAACGGCAATCGGCCCACCAGCCCCGGCGACCCCGCTATCGGGCTAAAACGGGCCGGCAGCCATCGAAGGGCATTCGGGCGGGTTAACCGCGTCGTTCAAGGCAACCGCCCTGAGGGGGCTGCTAATCGCCCTTGGAAATGTTGTATATATGTCACATTTTTGGTTGGGTTGAGCGGTTTCGTTTTTTGAGCAGGCCCACCGAACGCTCGGGGCGTAATTTCAAATCGGCCGACTTCCTGGCCCTGGGCCATAAGCGCATTCTGTGACTAGCGCCTTTCCACCTAACATGCAGCATATCCGGACTTGCGGAAGTAGTAGTTGGCGCACTCATCCGGGTGGAAGGCATCGAGAAGGCATGCGATGCGGTTCCAGGGGGCCTTCCTGAGAGCGCTCGGCGGCCTTTCGTAACAAGGCTTTGAGTTTTGCAAAGAGCTGTTCGATCGGATTGAAGTCCGGCGAATAGGAAGGCAGGTAAAGCAGCTTTGCGCCTGCGGCTCGATCGCTTTACGTATCCCCGGCACCTTGTGGGCGCTGAGATTGTCAAGCACGACGACGTCGCTTGGCTTGAGAGTCGGCGCCAGAACTTGTTCGACATAGGCGAGGAGGCTATTGCCGTTCACTGGGCAATCGATGACGCATGGTGCGGTAAGAGCTGTGGAGCGCAGGGCCGCAACAAAGGTGGTCTTCCAGTGACCGTGCGGGATTTTGCCGATCAACCGTTCGCCGCGGGGGGCCCGGCCGCGCAGCCGCGCCATCTTGGTTGACGTGCCGGTTTCGTCGATGAAGCCCAGTCGGTCGGAATCGAGCCTGGGTTGATTGTCCACCCATGCTGCTCGCGCCCCCGCAACGTCAGGCCGATCCTGCTCGGCCGCCCGAACGCTTTTTTGAAGCTGATGCCGTGGCGGTCGAAGAACCGCCAGACCGAACCGATCCCGGCCTTTTGTTGACGCTCATCGAGCAGACGGCGCCGGATCTCTTCCAGCGTCAGGTCAGGCTCCCGCCGGACCAACTCAAGCAACCATTGCTCGACCGGCTCTGACCCTGGTTGGTTTTGGCCTCAAAGCTGCCGGTCTCCCGCCAGCGCTTCGCCCAGCGGATCGCCGTCGAATCCCCAATCACAAACTGTCTTGCCGCCGCCCGTGCCGCCGATCCATCGTCAACAAGCTGGATCGCCCGAACTCGTAAATCGTTCGAATACCCCATTGCCAGCCTCCTCCGTCTGAGAAGACCACAGAATCTTATTCGCGGCCCTTTGTGAATCCCTTCGATTCACAGAAAACGGAAAATGCTCTAGCGATCGCGATCAACGTCGACCTAACGTCGGCCCATCGTCGCGCCAAGCCGATGGCGGGCAGATATCTTCATCTCCGCTTGAGATACGATGGCTGCGTGATATTCGGCGGTCGATGAGAACGCGCATCCGGTCGCGGCAAGCGCTTCGTGATCCTGCCGTGATCCGCGAAACAGATGGATGGTGTTCATCGCACTCTGCAAGCAACTTTTGAGAAAATCGGTCCATCAAGAACAGATCGACAGATCATGGCCACCTCAGAACGTGTATTTGACTCACCCGCGCCAGCCCTAAGGCTGGATCTAGCTATTGTGCTGGCGGGCATCGCAGGGGTTGGGCTGGCGTTTCAGGTCGGTCATTTCGCAGAGCACGCTTTTCAGTTTGCGGTGTGGATCCTCGGGGATCTCTCCAACATCTGCGGCCGCAACACGCCATGGATGTCGCCATGGGTGACCGAAATGGTTCGCCGTACCGGAACGATCATGTTTCCCACCGCGGACGCGCCGCGACAGATGATGATGGGAATGGAGGTCTTGCACCTCACCGGCAACGGCATCTTTCTGACCAGCCTCGGCTGCCTGTACTATTGTGTACGATCGAGATGGATCCGCTGGGCGCTCTACATTGAGGGGTTCCACCTCTATGAGCACCTTACGTTGACGTTAACGGCATATTTCGTCGGCAAGCCGATCGGACTGAGCACCCTGTTCGGCGGCTCCGGTGTCATCGGCAATCCCGAATTTGCGGTAGGATATCGGGTGACCTGGCACTTCGCCATGAACCTGCTGCCGATGCCATTCGCCATGATCGGGCTGATGGAACATATGAGCCGCAAAGCCGGCCTGGCCCAGGCAGGTCCTTCGGTCGACTTGGCCGTCGGCACGCATCATCGGGAAGTCCGTGTCGTCGAGAGTTGAGCGCGAGCCTTCAGATCGCCATCGGGGTGGCCGTCGATTTGCGCAAGCGCGTCTATAGTAATCACCCATTTCCAGATTGCGTTCTCATCCGGCTGCAATTCAATCGTGATTTCCCGGCAACGCGATAGTTTTACGCTCGCGCAATCATTACCGGGAAAGCAACCCGAGCCGGCGCGCGACGACCTACCCGTCCATAGAAGCGAGATAACGGCAGGCTGGACTTATGTTGATGGGACACCGCGAGTTGAACATCCGGGCTCTGGAGCAGAGGGCAAACACGCCAAGCTTTGGGAATCACTCCAGCTTTGCAATCGAAGCGGAACTGCAGCGTGCTGGCAAAATTGCTGCATCCGATCGCGAACCGCACTGCGAGCATCGCGGCACCGCGGCAGTGCAGCGCGTTGTAAGCTCGATAGCGGGCCGGCTAGACCACGCATTGGGCAACGAAGCCTTGGCCAGAATCGCTTGTCTTAGTCCCTATTATTTCAGTCGTGTGTTCCGCAAAGTGACTGGAGTTCCACCCATTCAATTCCTTTACGCGATGCGCCTGCAGCGCGCGAAGGAGCTACTGATCTACACGGAACAGAACATCACAGATGTCTGCCTTGAAGTCGGCTATGCCAGCCTTGGAACGTTCACTACCCGTTTTAAAGCTGTCGTTGGCACGACCCCGACCCAATTTCGGCGGCTATCGCGCGAAATGGAAGGAATGCCCTTGTCGGATCTGAGGTCGATTTTCCGTGCCCCCAACGACGCCCCCGCCCATGCAGGAGTTGTCACCGGTACGATAAGGGTTCCTCAGCTCTTTGAAGGCGTGGTGTTGGTTGGACTGTACCGGAGCGCAATCCCAGAAGGCGAGCCCTTGGCGTGCAGCATCGCGAGCCCGAACAACACGTTTGCGATCCCTACATCACGGGCTCGTAGCGGGTACCTGATGGCCGTTGCAGTGCCTTGGACCGCCCGTGGAGCGAGCCTATTTACCTTGCAGGGGTTTGCCCGCGCAAAGACCGGACGGCTCACTTTCGACAACAATAGCGGCAGGCCGGCGAGCTGCGAACTGGATCTCAGATCGGCGCAATCCAGCGATCCGCCGATTCTTACCGCGATGCCGGTCCTTATTACTCGGCTGTTTGCCAGTGGGATGCCCATGGTTCCCCGATTTGCATTCGAGAGGGCGGATCCTCTGCCCAATGTTCCTGACCTGTTTGCAACCGGATGAGCGATCTCTGTCCATCTTTATGATTGGAGGAACAGACATTTTCCCCGGATGCTTAAGCAAAGATTCCGAGACTGCACTGGGATTGTGATCGGCCAGCTTACCTTCTGGCGGTGGTTACAGCTTTGGTGCCGAGCCCGATCCGAAAACGACTTTGGAACACGTCCGATGGGAGCGTACTGATGCCAAGCCTCAGCAATCGTCCGCCGTTGCCCGGCGGAAGGAACGCTACATGTTTCAAGTTTGAAGCAACTTTCAGCAAGTTGCTCGCGGCTGTCAGGCCCCTTTCCTACGACATTGTTCTCACTCCCAATATTCAGAAGTTGTCGAACTTGCGGGAAGCGAATGACGTGGATTTCGCCGGCCGCGTAACAATTCATATCGAGGTGATACGTTCGACCAATACGATAACGTTAAATGCCGATGGGCTTGAAATCACTCAGAAGAACGTTTTTCTCGACCGCGTTAACGTCAAGAGTGTGATGAAGAGCGACCGCACCGTCACGTTTGTCTTTCCGCAGACCTTCGGCGCCGGGCCTCACATTCTGGAAATCGACTATACGGGAACGTTCAACTCAATACCTCAGGGGATCTATTACACCGATTATCAGACCGGAGTCGGCCCAGCGGGGCGCCCGCAGCGCATCGTCGTGACCCAGTTTGAGGCGACAGACGCCAGACGCATGGTTCCATGCTGGGACGAGCCAATGTTCAAGGCGAAGTTTACTCTCGCTGTCGAGTTGCCGGCTGATTTTCTGGCAATCTCCAACATGCCGGGGAAGTTCAAGCCGGGATCCGGAAGCCGATCCAGCGTGTGGACGTTCGGGACTACACCAAAAATGTCGAGTTACCTTCTCGTGCTGGTCGCCGGCGAGCTGGCCCGTCTAGCCGATCAGGAAATTTCCGAACATATCGGCGTTGATGTCGGCGTGGTTGGTCCGGTTGGCCGAGAGCACCAGGGACAGTATGCCCTGCAGGTTCTGAAAACACTCATACCTTATTACAGTGATTACTTCGGCATAAGCTATCCGCTTCCGAAGCTTGATCTAATCGCCATCCCGGATTTCGTCTATACCGCGATGGAAAATTGGGGCGGCATCACCTACATCGATAATGTCGTACTTTTTGATGAGAGCAATTCGCCTCATAAGACACGAGAAAGCGTATTTGAAACTATCGCGCATGAACTGGCACATCAATGGTCCGGCAATCTTGTCACCATGGCCTGGTGGGACGATCTATGGCTCAACGAGGGATTTGCCACCTGGATGCATAAGAAGGCCACTGACCGCTTCAACAAGAGCTGGAAATTCAGAGTTCGTGCCCATGAAGACAAACAATCTGCGATGGCTCTCGACGCCTTGAATACGGCTAGAGAAATTCATCACGATATTGTCGATGACAGTGAGGCCGACGGTGCTTTCGACCACATAACCTATCGAAAAGGAGCTGCCCTGATCCGCATGATCGAGGATTACCTCGGCGAGGAGGCTTTTCGAGACGGGATGCGTATCTATATGAGAAGGCATCAATATTCCAATTCGACCACCTCGGATCTATGGGCTGCATTGCAGGAGGCATCCAGCAAAGACGTGTCGACGATCGCTGCCGGATTCGTTACCCAACCGGGAATACCGTTGATCCGGGTCGCGCAGAAGGCTGCTGGCGGCAAACGGGTCGTCACTTTGAGTCAAGAACCTTTTTCCATTCACGGTTCGTCGACGGACAACCGCCGATGGCGGGTGCCGGTCAGGGTAGTCAGACCCGGTGGGGCGTCGCAAATCCACCTGGTGGGAGAAACCCCGGAGATACTGGAGTTTGAAGGCGCCGACGAGCCAGTGAAGGTCAATGTCGGCGAGGTCGGTTACTATCGTACCCTTTATGACAGTGCCACGCTGAGTCAGCTCGGTGCCCGCTTCAGCCGCTTGCAGGCCGAGGATCAAGTCGGGCTTTTGGCCGATACCTGGGCCATGGTGCAGGCAGGCCATTACCAGCTACAAAGCTATCTCGATCTTGTTTCGCAGATCGCGGATAACGTGGAGCTGGCGGTTTGGACCGATGTCATTGCTACGCTGCGCGAGATAGATGACCTGGGACGCGGTTCGGCTTCCCGGGATGCGTTTCACTGTTACGCCCGCGAACTGCTTCAACCGCTTCTCGTCAAGCTGACTTGGGATCCGCGACCCGGGGAACAAACCGCCGCGCCGTTGAATGTGATGCTTCGGTCGCTGGTTATTATGGCGTTAGGCCGATTTGGTGACGTTGATATTATAACCGAGTCCCGTAAACGCTTTGCTCTGGGTCCCGCCAAGCTGGACAAGGAACTGCGGGAAGCGGTCGCCACTGTCGTGGGTTACGTTGCCGACGAGGCAATTTTTGAAAGCCTGCAAAAACTCGGCAGGGAGGCGCCTAGCACAGAGACCAGGCTCATGTACTATTACGCATTGGCCGGTGCCGGCAGCCCACCGTTAATTGATCGCATGATCGAGATCGCCTTGAGCAACGAACTGCCGACCGGGCGAGTAGACAGGTTTCTTGTGTCGGCCGCGAGCACGGGAGATAACCCCGACGGTGTTTGGGGTGCGGTATTTAAGCGACGCGAGAAGATTTTCAGGAAATTGTCTGATCTTCAGAATCAAAGACTGCTTGCACTGGTTGCGGCTGCTTCGAGCAATCCTCTGGTAGCCGATCAATTGCTGGCGCAACCAGCGGGTTCGCCGGGAGCTGCATACCAGGTTAGTCGCGCGGTGGAGCTGATTCGATTTAAGGCCGAGTTCAAGAAGAAGAGACTTCTTCCCGCGTTGGAAGCATGGCTCAGGCGGCGTCAGCGCGATTGAACTCCCGCGACCGGTTTTTTGCGTGTTCGACTGGAGCAGCCGGTGGGCCGCTGCGCAGGCGCGTGCCCCCGTTTTCAAATGGCCGAAGAAACTCCCGTCTGGAAATTACACGACGACACCACGAGACGCGAGCCCGGTTACGTTATCAAACGGACGCGAAGAATGTCGTCGCCACATTCGACGACGATCATCCGTCGCGAAGTGGGAGATCCTTCGATATGTACATCGATCGAGCTGTCGCCCAAAAGCTTCCAGGAAGCCATCGCCGTGCGTCCGCGGTCGTCGGGACCAGGATCGGTCAGCACCATGGTGCCATCCGGGTGAAACTCAATTCCATTTCGCCCGCGTGATGGAGGAAATGCAAATCCGGCGGGTCGATAAACCGTCGTCCCGCCCGCATCTTCCTCTCGAGAATGAATCCACGACCTCAGAAGGCATTGCACGCTTGTGGTTCCAATTTCAGGAGGGATCGCAGCGATAGCTGGAGCGCCACTATCCTGGCAAGGCCGAAACACCCGCCAAGGCGGCGATATGCGGTAGGCCGATCGTTGCGCGTGCGTTCGCGAGGGTTGCCTGCATGCGTGCGACCTGACCGATGGTAAACATAAACATCGCTTTATCGTTCACATAGTCCATATAATTCATGAACATGTCACCGTTCGGACCGTTGTTGCAGGTTATGTGCGGAAACGACGGCGTATTGGTGTTTGCAGTTTGCTGTCTGGGAGTATCATCCACGTGGTCGTCGCCCGTGCAATCATCCATGTCTCCCCAGATGTGGAAAAGGTCCAGCCAGTGGGCTACTTCATGGGTGGCTGTTCGGCCGAGATCGAAAGGCACGACAGAGGTGCCCACGGTCCCGAAAGCTTGGTGGACGATGGCCACTCCGTCTGTCGCGGGTAAACCGCCAGGAAATTGCGCGTAACCAAGCAGCGGCTGGTTGGTTGTACCCCGGAATATTTCGGGGCAAACCCACAGGTTCAGGTAGCGGCTTCCGTCCCAAGCATCGTGACCGCCCTGAACCGAAAATTTCATCGTGTTGTCGGTGGAAAAGCGGGGCACAGCGGTTTTGGTTCGAGTAATACCGGAAGTGGGCTGGCCGGCTGGATCGATGCGAGCCAACACGAATTCGATCTGAGCGTCGGCTGCCAGTGGTTTGAACGGCGCCGGAACATTAACCAGGTCCGCGTTCCTCATCCGGAAGTCACGATTGAGCGCGTCGATTTGGCTGGCGATCTGTCCGTCCGAGATATTTTCCGTCTCGGAGCGATAGATGACATGAACGACAACCGGAATTACGCGTCGCATCTCGCGCTCGGCGGCTCTCGCGCTGTTGAGGAAGTTTCGTGCCTGCGCCTCAATGGACAAACGTGCACGTGCATAGTCAGGATTGTTTTGCAGCATCGCGATGTGAACGTCGTGAGTGCCACAGTCGCGGAAAAGCGGCAGTTTCGCCATGAGAGCCTCTCTGTGAAAATCCTTGTCGTACGCAGCGAGTACCGACCGGTCCGGATCGACACTCAACCAAACCGCGATAGCGAAGGTCTCACGATGCTCTTACCGGCTACTCTCCTCGCGGTGCGCGTTGCCAGGAAGAAAATGGCAGCTCCACGTCGATCCGGTGATGACTTCGGGTGCATGGCGCAAGGCCACCGCAAATAAGCAATCAGGAAGAAGCGGGAACAAATTTGGAGGCGTATTGTACTCGGACCGCACGCGCCTGAGTCCGAGTTTTCAGTGACGCCTGCTAAATGTTGTAAGGGAGACGAACGTGGCGGAAATGTATGAAGTGGGATCGCAGCTTCGTGAATTCCTGCGCGGGCTGTTGGATACGTCGGTGTCAAAGCCGTCGACGTCGCCGTCGACGGAACGTGATGCCGGTGCCGTTTTGGAAGCTCGGGAATGGGGTCCGCGCGTAAATATCGCCGGCCTGCGCGAAAACTTCGCACCACAGACCGTTCAACCGTTTACGGTTGCGCCGGCAGGAATTGATAATCTGGGTCTCCACTCAACGGATGCATTCATCATTCCGGGCCAGGGAGAGTACACCATCGACTTCAAAGGTTATTTCCGGGTTGCTCGGGATCACCCGACGACGAACGATTGGGCAACCTCCGAGATTCTCGTCAACATCGTCGATTTGAAGCTTTTCGGGTCGCACGATGCGACGGGAAATATCGCCGTCAGTCTCAATCAGGATCGGGTCTCCACGGGTCAGATATTTCAAACCACCGGTCCCCAGGAAGGCAAAGCATGCCGAATCGCAACCGCTGTGGTATTTGACGTTCCAAAGCTGGGAATGAGCGTCTTCAACAAGGAACCGATTCTTCTGATGAACAGGGGGATCAAGTCGATCCCGCCTGTAGATGATCCGAGCGGACACGCGCTGCTGTTCAATGTTCCGCTGTTTGATCGCAATAATCCCACGGGCAAAGCGGTAGCCTATCTCTCGAGTTTGAGATACGGGGCCGACCACTATCTCAGCGAGCCTGAAGCGCGAGCTTTCCGGACCCGCGGAATCTAGATCGGATCTTCGGGACACCCACAACGGCGTCCTTGAATCAAGGGGGCCGTTGCCGTTCCGAATCCATTGGGTCAGCCATTGGAAGAAATTCGAGCAATAACATCTCGAAAAGCTGGCTGCATCGAGCTTGATCGATCCAAAATTTCTCAAACTGCTACAAAAGGCTTGAGTGCATTTGCGAGTGATGCGGGCGGATGAACGGGTTTCAGTGCATTTCCGGCAAGGCGCATGCAGCCGATTTCCTGGAAGCCGCGAGCAGCAAGGACCGTGCCGTCCGGCCGCAGCTTGAAGAAATTGAAGTCGAGTCCGATCCGATGCTGCCGTATGTGAGCCAACGACATCTGCACATCGATTTCGTCGAACGCGGTGAGCTCCTCGAAATATTCGCAGGACACCCGCAGCGTGACCAGCCGCAGGTCGCGCGCGAGTTCGTCGAGAACGGTCGGGGCGTGGTATTTGAGGAACATCTCGCGGCAACGGCCCTGCCAGGAGAGATGCCGGGTAAAATAGACGTTGCCGACGAGGTTGGTTTCCTCGAACGAGACGGTATGGCGGTAAGCAAAGGCGGGGGCGGCCGGCGGTTGCTGCGCGTCGCGGTCGCCGGCGACGGTTGGCGTCACATTGATGTTCATGGCGTCACCTCGCGGATTGTAGACGGAGCATTTGAAGTTCTGGACGAACCACGCGGTCCAGGCGGCTGAACGCCGCCAGATGAGGGCCGGAAGGAAGCGGAAGTTCGATCGTCACCACATGCATATCGTCGATGCGGCTGACGGCGCCGGCGATCAGCGATCCGAGCGCGGCTGGCGACGGCTTGCGGCCGACCTTGCGGCAGGCTTCGTAAGCGACGTGGCGACGGATCAGATCGATATCCCTTGAATCTACGCCGGTTGCTTCGATATCGCAGCCGATCAGGCCGCGCGCGGCAATCGCGAGCGTCATGTCGGCATGGTGAGCGATCGAGATCGAGCCTTCACCGTCGGCGCGGACTGGCCGGCCATCGCTTCTGCGTTCGATATTGCCGGCCAGATCGAGCCGCGCTATTGCCGCGTTGCGCCTCTGGTCGCGGGTGGCGTGAGGGTCTCGAACCAACGCGATGGCGATGCTGTCGTCGGCGAACGCTTCCCGTGCCATGCGCTCGAGATAAGGCGCGATCAGGCCCAAGCTTGCGATCAGCACGTCACCGATGTCGGTGCGGTCGACCGCACGGAACGTGATGTCCGTCCATCGTTGCGCCAGGCGGCCATTGCCGTCGCTGACCAGAAGATCGAACGTATAGGAATGTCCGTTGCTGTGTTTCTCCACGGCGCTAATGCGGGCGACGGATGCGGCCGCGGTGTCAATGTCGATCCGCGCGGCGCCGACCGGAAGCACCCGCCGGTGGGGCACTGCCACTTGCAGTGCATGGAGCGCCGCATCGGTGGCACCGGGATCCCACAATACCAGGGTGCTCGCTTCGTAAGCGCCAAACCATCCGATTGGCGGCGCCGGCCGCAGCCGCGCGCTTACGCGGCGCGAGGTCGCGATCTCGAAGTGCTCAAGTCGCCGGAAGCGGTTGCCATTGAAGAACAGCGGCCCGTAAAGCGGGTCCGCTGCGAACGCGCGTCCTTCTGCCGCGCGTTCAGCCGGCGCCGTGGGAACGCCTTCGCCGGTTGAAAAACTCGCCCGCATGCAAGGCGCGACGAAATCGTCGGCGGCGGCAAACAGGATCACCTCGGTGGTCGCGGTCTCGTTGCGCAAGGCGGCGATCCGGATCCGGGTCTCGCCGCCCGCTGGAATATGCAGCGCGCGGCAGAATTCGACGCCGCTGACGACGATGTGCGCGCCGATCGGAGCCAGCGCCGAAGCCACTTGGGCCATCGCTTCTAGTCCCATCACCGCCGGCAGAACCGCATGACCATTGACGATATGGTCGTCGAGGTAAGGATCGCGTCCATGGGACAGCGTGGTTTCGATCACAAGTTCAGTGCCGGGAAAAACAATCAGCGGATTGTCGATGAATCGCAGCATCGGCAGTTTGGCGGGGCCGAGCGATAGATACGGTGGCGGACCGAAACGGCTGGTGACGGCCACGGTCCCGTGCATGCCCGTTGCGATCATGCGATGGAGTGAGTCGAGTGCGTCATCCAGCGAGAGGGCATCGACCCCCTGCGCCGACAGCCGTTCGATGGTGCCGAGCCGCTCGCCCATTCCGGCGCCGGCCCATACACTCCATTCGATCGCCAGTGCGGCGCGCCCGGGCTGTGCGGCGGCCCACGCTTCCGTGGCAGCGGACTGCATGGCGTTCGCCAGCGCGTAATGGCTTTCGCCTTCGAGACCGATGCGGCCGATGATGGAGCCGAACGTGATCAAACGGCGCAGTCCGGGTCCGAGCGCCTGCAAGGTGGATTGCAACCCAACGGTCTTGGGCGCCAAAGTCCGCAGCACCGCATCCGTGTCGAGATCGGTCAGGCGCCGCGGTTCGTTGACGGCCGGCGCGTAGACCAGCATGGTCGCAGGGCCGCTATCCGCCAACACCGGAGCCAAGCCAACGGACAGCTCCGCGCTGTTCAGTACATCGGCGCAAACATAGCGGCATCTCAATCCGCTCCTCTGGGCCCGCGCCATTGTCGCGGCAACATCCGGATGGTCGGCCGGGCTGCGGCCGACCAGGATAATGACGGCGCCGCGGCGGCCGATTTGCAGGGCGCATTCGGCGGCGATGCCTTTGCCGCCGCCGACGATCACCACTACATCTCCGGTCATATCGCCGGCCTTGGCGAACGGGGAGGATCGCGGCTTCGCCGGAGCAAAGACGGGTTGGGTGACGCCGCCATCCACCGCCAGCCGCACTTCGTCCAAGCCTTTGATTTGACGGGAAAGCACGGTGTCGATGCGTGGGTCATCGGAGTCGAAGCTCGCGCAATCGATTATCCTCACCGATGTAAAATGCCCCTCGCGGGCAATCGATCTGGCGAACGCGGAGACCGGGGCACCGCGATGGCAAAACGCCAAATGCCGAACGCCGAGCCGGGCGGCATCCGCCGCCAGGGCGATCAGGCCAGATGCCACATGCAAGTCGAACTCGTGGTCGATCAAAATCGAAAGGCCGGTGTCATGATTGCAGCGGAAAGACGAGGGGATCGGCTGGCCGAGCGTCACGCTCGACCACTGCAGCGCAGACCCGTCGCCCTGGCGAAGTGCGGCCGTGACCCACGCGGTGCCATAGGGACGAACCCACCGGCGCACGCCGCCGATACGCTGTTCCGCGTTTTGAGAGTTGCCGCTGAATGTTTGTAGTTCCGCCAAGGCGTCCGCAAGCTGCCGCGCGGTGGCGTTGGCGAATTCGGTCGGGGCCGACGGCATCCGCAGGTCCATCATTCTGGCCGCGACAACTACAATTCGCGTGACGGCGAGCGAGTTGAGATGAAGCGCATCGAGAAAGCGGTCATCGGCGCCGATCTGCGCAGGGGTTAGTCCGGTTTCTCGTCCAATCGCGGTCAGCACCATCGATAGCGGCGTGGTAACCACCGACAGCGCCGCAATCGAAGGCTCAATCGTTGCGGGTTCCAATATCGAAGCACCGAAGTCCCCAGGCTCCGGCATCAGCGGCGAAGGTGCCACGAAGGCTGGTTGCGTTGCCGTTGTGCCGCGGGAGCCGCACGGGCTCTCGATAAATGCGGGGACGGAAGCCGGGTCGAACGCTCGGTAGTGACGATCGTCGAATAACGCAGCGGCGCAAATATCGGCTCCCGCGGCGAACAGCGCGGCAGCCGTAATAAGCAGCGGCTTCACCGAAATTGCGAAGGCATCGACGGAGAATGCACACGCACCGTCGGCCCGCGCCAAACGCGTCAGGCTTTGTCCGGGGCCGACTTCCACAAGGACGTCCGTCTCGTCGGCAAAGAAGTCGAGCGCTGCATCGAATAGAACCGGCTTCGTGAGCTGATCAACCAGCAGTCCACGAATGTCTGCCTGCGGCTCGAGCAGGGCGCCGCTGACGGTCGAAAACAAGACGCGGTCCGTCACCGGCTGGAAGGGCGTGTCGTTCAGCGCCGCGGCGAAGGCTTCGGCTGCCGCGGCCATATGAGGGCTGTGGAAGGCATGGGAGACCGCAAGCCGCGTGGCGTCGATGCCGCGTGCGCGGCAGCAGGCGTCGGCGGCGGCGATGACATCGGTACTTCCCGACAACACCGCCTCCATGTCGCCGTTACGGCAGGCCAAGACCGTTCCGGTTTCCTGCGCGAGCAGTGATGCGTCGCGTGCCGACAGCGCGACCCGCAGCATCGAACCGCCCGGGGCCCCGAAGCTGGCCATGATCGAGCCTCGCTTGATTGCAAGCTCGAGCGCTGTGTCGGGGGCCAACGCTCCGGCCCAAACCAGCGCGGCGATCTCGCCAAGGCTGTGACCGGCGGCGAGGCAGGCCGAAATTCCAAGGCGCTCCAGCACGGCGATCGCAGCCAGCGACGCAGCGACTATGCAGGGTTGCGCGATGCAGGTATCGGACGAATCGCGGTCCGCCACCAAGGGCAGCCGGTCCGTCAATTCGGTGACGCAAGCGAAGCGGCGCTGCCAGACGCCGCCGTGCGGCCGGCTTGGCGCGCCCTGGCCCGGGAACAGAAAGCCAATGCGGGGCGCGCGGGATGCTTGACCGGTGAAGATGCCATCCCTGGCTTCCGCAAGTGTGTCGCCTGCCGCGACCGCACTCCTGGCGCGGGCCAACAAGGCAGTGAGCTCCGCACCGTGCGAGGCGACAATTGCCGCCCGGATCTGGCCGTGCGTTGCCCTTTGCGACACATGGGCTGCGGCGTCGACGAATTCCGCCATCGACAACGTCGGCGCCCGCCGCTCGATCGCCGAAATGGCGGCGATGACCTCATCGGCATTATGTCCTGAAAACAGAAACAGCTCGGCATCCTGTGGGACCGCTGGACGTGGCAGTTTGATGGGCGATGCGGCGGGCCCGGCGCGCTCGATCACCAGATGGGCATTGATGCCACCAAAGCCGAAACTGGAGACGCCGGCGAACGCAGATTTCTCATCTCCGATAGGCGCACAAGCGATGTTGGGGTGTACGCGATGATCGACCTCGGCAAACACCGGGTGATTGGTTTCGCAACTTACATGCGGCGGGATCAGGCCGAAGCGCAACGTTTCGATTGCCTTGATCAGGCCGGCGAAGCCGGCCGCGGCTTTGGTATGCCCGATGTTAGCCTTGATCGAACCGATCGGGAGCGAGCGGCGCGCGCCGTCACGCAGCGCGGCGAGTGCGCGCACCTCGATAGGATCGCCAACCGCGGTGCCGGTACCGTGCGCCTCGACAAAGTCGATATCGGCCGGATCAAGCTGCGCCATCTCATAGGCGCGGCGGTAGGCGGTGAGCTGCCCCGCGAGTGATGGGCGGGTGAGGCCGCCGGCACCGTCGCTCGACAATCCCCAGCCGCGGATGTTGGCAAGGATCCCAAGTCCGCGCTGCGCGGCGTCATGCTCGCGCATCAACACCGCGCAGGCACCGCCTTCTCCCGGCCAGAACCCGCTAGCTCGTGCGTCGAATACCCGCATTTCGCCGGCTGCGAGCGCGCCATTTCTGGAGAAGCCCACCAGTTCGAAAGGGTCGAGGCTGAGGTCGACGGCCGCTACCACGGCGGCGTCGATTTGCCCGCTCACAAGCAGGGTGGCGGCGTCGGCCAGCGCGACCAGCGACGAGGCGCAGGCGGCATCGACGGAGTAGGCACCGCCTTTCAAATCGAAATAATTGGCAATGCGGCCGGCGATCGTGTTGGCGAGGCCGCCGGCGAGACTGTCTTCGTTGGGTTCGGCAAGCCGACGGCGCAGCTCCGCACCGAATGCGCCGCGAAGCCGCGTACTGAGATCGGCGGTCAGACCCTCGCGCGCCGCGGCGTCTGCCAGCAGCTCGTCCAGGAACGGAGCGCGAAGCCGCAGCAGCGCGGTACGGCTGAACTCGCCGGTAAGCGTATTGGCAACGATCACCGCAGTTCGCGAACGATCGAGGCGATCGATGCCGCCGATCGCCGCGATTGCTTCGGTTGCGAGTTCTAGCGCCAGCCAATGGGTCAGATCGGTCGCATCGAAGGTCTTTTTCGGAATCCGCAAGATACCGCGATCAACCTGCCAGTTCGTCAATAAACCGGCGCGGATCTGTGTGATCGAATCCGCTTCGCCAATGGCGTCAGCGAGGTAGCGGGCGGTATCGAGACGTTGCTTCGGGATGGGACGAAACGACCGGCGTCCTTCCATCGCATTGGCCCACAACTCCGCGGCCGAATTTGCGTCGGGAAATCGGCAGGTTGTCGAAAGAACGGCAATACGCGTCGGTTGGGACATCTGTCGGCGTTCACTGTGGTCCGGTGGAGGGCACTCGCGAAGTGGGTGGGGCCCGCTCGGCTGTTCGGCGCAAGCCGGTCAACAGAATCCAGCAGCCCCTGGCCCCGGTCACGATTGTCAGCGCGTAGAACAACCCGAACACGACGTGTAGCTCCATCAGCAGTCCGTAAAATGCGGCGACCGCTGCGGCGAAGACAATCTGGCTCGACATCCGGGACGGCGAGGTGGCCGGGTCGGTAATCATGTAGAATGTGAATAGGATGAACGCGAACCCTGTCATCGGGAGCCAGGCCGCCATCAGCGGCGTGCCGTTGATGGCCGAGCGAATCGTTGCCTGCATGGCGAAAGCCGAAACCCAGGCGATAATCAGTGGCATGCGTCCGGTGGCCTTGATGTTGAGATAGCTGCCGCTGCAGATGATGATGAGCGGCAGGATCCAGTCGACGATGCCCGAGGTGTTTTCCGTAAACTGATAGGGCGGCGCGATTCCGACCGTCGGGAACAGCAGCAGCGTGGCGGTGATTCCGAAATTTGAAGGGTTGAGGAAATGACGGAGCATCGGCTGGCCGTCCCGGCCTACGCCGACCGCCATCCGGAATACGTATTTGGACGCCATCGCGGTCGCCGCCGCGAAGGCAATCGCCGCGACGTTCTCCGCGGCGTAGAGCAGCATGCCGACGGCAAGGCCGCTGATATGGGCCGGCAACAGGAACTTCACCAAATTGAGGAATGAGCCGGCATAACGCGTCGGCCGACGATTGATGCGCGACTCGATGGTCTCTCCGGCCAATTCGGTGCCGTAAGCCGCCGCGAGGGCCACGAACGGCGTCAGCCAGGATTGTTCGAAGCCGAGAAACGCGTGGCCGAGAACGTTGAGAACGCTGATTGCGAACGCAAACCGTGACAGTCCGCCGAGCCGTTTTTCCGAATACCAGCGATCGGCGGTCGGCGCAGCTGCTTGCGCCTTGGAGGTTTTGACCGGCAGGTCACTTGCCAGGGTGATTGACACGGCAAAGTCCTTCTCGTTGTTCGTTCGCGATTGGAAAAGATTGGCAATCGTTCGCTCCAAGGACGATCCGAAAGCGGCCTGGTGTGAGGCTGACGCTTTCGCTTCGTACCCCCGTTTCGTCGCGCCAGACGATATCCACTTCGAAAACTTCGTTGGACGGTGCCTGACCGAGGCCAAAATGAATGTTGGGTGCGCGCCGGCCGCCGTGTCCTGACCCGCCGTCGACCACCGAGGTCAGGATCCGCCGGTTGGACAGCCGCAGGCGGGCTTCGGCTCCGATGGCGGCGCGAGTGCCGGCGACCGCTCCCGGTACGCGCAAATCGATCGAGATCGCGCGTCCGATATCGATGGACTGGTTGCGCAGGAAGAGCGAGGGACTCCATTGCCGCGCGATGACCATCGCAAGGCGACCGTCGCCGAATACGTCGCCGGTCGCAATGCCGCGCGATACGGTTCCGTCATCGAGCCCGAGCAGCGGCCACACATCGTGGAATTTGCCGCGCTGGTCGGGAATGAACAGACGATCATGGTCGTGGCCCGAGAGATCGTCCTGGCGAGAGAAATGCGGCCACACGCGAGAATACGACAGCAGTTCGTCATTCCCCATCGCCAGTTCCTGCAATTCCGGCCAGCGATTAGTATCGCCGCGCACGAAGCCGATCGCCTGCACAAGCGACGGGTGACCCGAGTTCATGATATCGGCAAACTTGATGTCCCATGACCAGTTACTGGTCCATGTGCCACGCGAATAACTCTCATCGCGATAAGGCGCTTTGCCGCGCGTCCAGGCCGCATCATCGCCAGTGTTCACGAACAGGAAATGGCTCTCGAGAAGCGCGTAGGGGGATGAAATGTTGCTGACCGCGATTGCGGGACGGCCGTCACCGGTAACGTCACCGAAGTCGACGCCCATTCCCTTGAAAGAATCCTGACCCAGCACCTTGGAGCGTGGCGTGGTGAGGCCGCGCCTTCCTTCGACCAGGGTAAAGCGAGGCATGCCTGGGGTCGAACGATTGAGCAGCAGGCGATCAGGCCCGAAATCGTTTGCAATATAGATCTCCGGCAATTGGCGATACTTCGCTAGTTCCTCGCCGCCCGCCTTGATCAGATCGCCGTCCAGATCGCGGGCGGCCAGAGCGAGCGTCCAGCCGGCGGCCACCTCGGGGGCAAAGGCGTCGCTCGCATCGCGATAGCGGACGGTGCCCGTGGTTGCGCCTTGCCACAGCAGTAACCGTTTGTGGCCGCTATTGTCGGCCCGGGACATCGAATGCTGCATGTCGAAATCGCCGGCCGCCATGGGATCGAGTACGCGATCGCCTTCGCGAAAATAATTTCCGAACAGCAGGTCGGGATGGCCGTCACCGTCGACATCGGCGAGGATAGCGGCATTGGTGTTCCAGATTTCTCGACCGGGGATGATTTCTGTAGGAGTGAATGCTGCCGCGGAAAGCTCCGGCGTGTCATTGCGCAAGAATACGACAGGCGTGCGCCCCCAATAATAGACGACGATATCCATCCGCCCGTCCTCGTTGAGGTCGGCCGGCAAACATCCCATCGGGGCAATGGTGCGAGGGTCGTATCCCTGCGCAGGCGTCGGCAACTCGAAGGAATGAAATCGTTCGCCGGTGCCCGGTGCAGGCATCACCGAGACGCTGTCGTTGCGGGGGTCGACTAGGCAGATGTCCGCCGGGCGGCCGGAGCCAGCGATATCGGCCAGGGCCGCACCGGCGCCGACCGAGGAAATCCAGGCGTCGATGTGTCGTAGGGAGGGATGGACTTCGCGGATCCCGCGCATCGGCTTCCCATTATCTGCCGGGGTCAGGTAGTCGGCTTTAAAGCGCAGTCCCGCGATCAAAGCGTTCCGGTCCTGCGCGGAGATGTCGCGAGGGGTCGCCAGAACGTAAAGCGCCACTGCAATGGACGCGGTCGCGATCTTGGCAGCGTGACGTTGCACCATTTTGTTCATTACACGGCCCTTGCTGTACGCAAGAAGGCGCGGGCGACGCTCTCCCGCCAGGCCTGATATCGCGGCGGATCGGTTTCGGCCTTCGGCAAGCAATCGCGTGCTTCGCGCACAAACCTGGTGACCTCACAGGCATGCTTGTTCCAGACGCCACGGGCGGCCATTTCGGTATGATCCGGGATGTAGCGCGCCAGGGCGCGAGCTTCGCAGGCAAACGCGACGCCTTGGGCAAAGGATGCTGCATTCTCGCCAGCGGATTCGAGGGCGCAGACGACATCGTCGTTGTCAACTGGTCCGGCATAAGCCATGGCGAGGCCAAGTCCTGACCACAGATCGTCTTGCCGTATGATTGCAAGCTTCGAGATCAGATAAGCGGCATCGAGGATCGATCCGCAAGAAACGAACCAGAGCGCGCGACCGACGCCTTGGTCGTAGGCATGCGCAGCATAACCTGATTGCTCGCGCCGCCAGCCGGTGAAAACATGGCGGTGATAAAAATAAGTGTCATGAAAGCCCAATCCGTCGATAGCAAGCCAGCGATGAATCGGATCAAGCGCCGAGAGTATCCGCTTGCGTCGCCATGGCACGCGCGCAAGAGCCCACCCGGCACCGACATGCGCTAGATAGGTGTATTCAGAATTCAATTTTGCGATGATCGCTGCAAGCATCGGTCGGCTGAAAGGTAATGCATCGACGACGGCCGCGCCCATGGCGGCGCCTTCGGCAGCGAAGCCGCGTTCGACGATCGGAGTATTGCGAACATATTGCAGAATAGCGCCGACGTCGCTGGCTGTGAGCGACGCGTTGAAACCACCGATAAATACTCGACCGATCGCCTCGAGCGCCAATTGCCCCGACGAGTTCGATCTCGGGAAACCCCTCGTTTCGAAGAGCGCTTCGTCTGGGGACAGGCGCAGCAATCGGCGTACCGGGCGTGTCAGTAAATCCATCTTGGTCGAACTGCACGCGATATCTGCAGCGACGCTCATGGCTGCCTGCCTCGCAGGCTGCGCCAGATCGCCGACAGCAGCAGAGGTAAGTTGGAAGGAGGGTCGCGGGGTGCGCTATCGGGGTCGGGTCTTTTGGCGGGGATGGCCGAGCTTCGCCCTGCGTTACTTTCTTGGGAAAACCATTGAAGCCTGTTCTTTATCAACTCGAAAGCCTCATCGGGGCTTGCGATCGCGACGGCCTCATCGCCGCGTTTCTGCTGTTCGTGCCAGACGTCGCCGCGCCAGTCGCCGGAGGATCCTTGAGATGACTCCCGCCAGAAACGCAGCCGGAATGATTGTATTATATCGGTGGGGTTCAGGGTCATTAGCACTGCCCGTGGTTGCCTGGGCAGCCTAATCCTTTTGAATTGGACGAAGATCGCTGTTCTGTCTTGGCGTAATGTTGGCGTATGTGCATCGCGGATCACGACGAAATCACGACCGAACGCGCTTTGCACGTCTGGTTGATTTCAACCGCAAATTAATTCAGCGAGCCGACCGAGTTTTCCGCCTGACCACGGGTGCAGGAGCGGTGATACGCGCTTGTTATTATTCTATGCCGGACGTGTACGACGATGGCGTTTTCTGAGCGCCGAACTGCGCCTGCACATAGCGCTGCATTGCACTAAACAGTTCGCCCGATAGGATATGCTCATAGAGCCGTTTCGTTTCCGGCATCGGGTCGATGTCAAGTTCTGTTCGCAACAGGGTTACCAATCTTTGGTAGGCGCGAATCGCTTCCACGCGCTGTCCATTGAGAACGAGAAGCAGCATGACATTGCGTTGAACACTTTCGCGCAAGGGGTCCATCGCTAAGACGCGGCGTCCAAAGTCCAATGCAGACTCATAGCGCCCCTGGATTGTCGCAGTACGCATCAGTTCGAACGTGCTGCGAACGAAAAGACAGTGCAATCTTTCCCGCTCCTGAAGAACCCACTCGCCGTCGTAACCATCCAGAAACGGTCCGACATAGCCATCGACAGCGGCGCCGATCTCCTGCATTTCCGTATCGGGGAGCGCAGCCGGCTGGCTCGTTAAGCGTCGGGATGCGATTTCTAGCGCGTGGGTATCAATCCGCATCGACTGCGACTTTTCGAGGATCACGTCGTCGCCCATAGTGATAAGGTGGCGGGCGGTGCCCGGTGCCCCAAGATCAAGTATCTTTCGAATACGCCAGATGGCGGTGTTGAGTGCCGAGCGGGCCTTATCTGGGTCGGCCTCTACCCAGAATAAATCCGCGAGACGCTCCCGACGATGTACCCGTCCAGCAAACTCAAACAGGTAGCAGGCGAGAAGGCGCCCGGCTGGACCAAGGTCAGATCTTACAATCGTGCCGTTTGCCGAAAAGGAAATCCCACCAAGCAATGCAATGTTGAGCATGGCGACCTCCGTACGCAACCTAAAAATCAACTTCAAATAATGGGTAATTTTGATTGCAACCTATATTTTATAAAAGGTCAATTCGTCACGATAAAATCACGGAACCTTAACGGGATCGAAGCACGTCTCGTGCTGCCGGTTGAGGCATAGTCATAAAAGCGGGAGTCCAAATGGGGCTTTGGCTGCGGGTTCTCAAGGTTTTTACCAGGGCGCAAAAAAGCTTGGCACGCTAAAGCACGCACCTATCCCATCGGCTATGCTAGGCCAGTTGAGAAGGTTCGAACCCAGGTCCTCTCCCTCCGCCAGACCGGACGTGGCTTTTTCTCAGGCGATCTTTATCGCCATCAATTGCAGTATCCGTAACCTTCCGATTTTTGGCTCCGGGACTACCGATCAGCATTAATGACCCGCTGAACTGTGGAAGTTCCTACCCCCGCAATTTTAGCAATTTTCTGAATGCCGAGACCAGTCCGTCTAAGCGCCCGAATTTCATCCTCAACATTTGCGCCAACGGTGGGACGACCTAGTTGCTTGCCTTCGGCCTTCGCTCTCGCGAGCCCCGCCATGACACGTTCACGAATGATCGCGCGTTCAAATTCGGCAAACACGCCCATCATTTGAAACATCGCCCTTCCCGCCGGCGTACTGGTATCTAACCCCTGTTGATGAAGGTACAGGTCGCAGCCCTTGGAATGGATTTCGCCAAGGAAACTCAGCAGGTCGGTAAGCGAACGCCCGAGCCGATCAACCGACCAAGCGGCAACTAAATCAACCTCGCGCCGAGTGATGGATTTTAGGAGAGCGTCATAGCCAGCGCGGTCGCGTCGACCCTTTGCGCCAGAGATGCCATTGTCAGTGAACGTTGAAACAACATGCCACGCGTTGCGCTTGGAGACCTGAAGTAGCTCGCGCTGCTGGTTATCAACGCGCTGGTCAATCGTGGAAACCCGAAGGTACAAAGCAACTCGCTTTGCTCGCACTGGCGGCCACCCCCTGAAGGGCCTGTACCGAATATATATGATATTGGTACAGCAATCTATGGGCCTAAAACCCGCATTTTTGCTGAGAAAATCGCGACCGAAACCTAAGGGGTTTTCGGTACAGCTCAAGCTTTAACGGCACTGATCGTCGGGTTGAGCGCGAACCGTCGAGGTCACGATATCAAGCCGTGGACGACTTGGATCATACCGTGACTGGCCGAGGATGATCCTGCGGTTCGCTGGCTAGGGACAGTTCGGGCACCCGTCATCCTGGAGACGGAGGTATTCTTGAACCTCTTCTCCAGTCGGCTCTGGAGGCCAAGATTTAATTGTCCGGACCCGTGCTCGGGCGTCACTAATCGCCTGCTCGAACACAATAACGATGCCCTCACGAACTCGGTTTAACAGCTCTACGGTAGCGTCATCCACAATGTCAGACATGGGACTCTCCATCAGTTCTGGTGAGCGCCATGCTAGCGATATCCCAAAACACCGCGAGGCAGCGAGGACGCGGAAAGTGGGTAAGTGAGTTGCGGACCAGTCAAACTTGCACTTTGCCCCTCAACGCCGTTCGCAGTTTAGTCGACCGCAGGCGCATCCCGATTGGCCGGCAAACACTCCTGCACATTTGCTCGGCAAACTGCTCCTTGGCGTTGTCCTTCAAACCCCCAACCTCACCCGCGGTCAAACCACCGTTGAGACTCGGAGAAGACTATGTCCTCATAGTCGGCATGATGAACTTGGATCGCTAGGCGGTTGCGGTGCTGATCTCAATTCACAAGCGGAACGGGCTGGCCGAGGCAGCGCGGACGTTTAACGACAGAACGTGGTTGCAGCAGGGGACGTGGTCCGGCTCGTTTCTGTGGTTTGCAGCCATTCTTGAGGGCTTCTCGGAAGATTGGACGGGGCAAGTGCTCAACCGCAACCTAGCCATTCGTGACTATGCCTGCATCGGGCAATCACATGGAGCACAAGGCTGCTTTATCGGAGCACTTACCTTTGCCGAGATACGGCACACCCTGGAAGACGAGTTCTCGAAGTATGGTGTCAGTTACTTCCACGATTACGGCAATCGCTGTGAGAATAATTCCGGCCAGTGGTTACAATTTAGCCGAGAACTTGGAGAACAGGGCGACAAACTGGACACACTCCCGAATTCCGAACTGGCGCGCCTGCTTGATATCTATTTTTCTTTTCTAAAAAAGAGCGGCGCCTTCATGGATACAATCATCGTCCTCGCCGACGTTCTCGGTGATCTCGTCGGTAAACAAATAGATGACCTACTTCGCCGCTCGAAAATCGACGACCCATTGGCGTATGGCCGGTTCCTTGCTCATTTTTTGGAGGCACCCCTTCCTACCAACGTAGTGCGCGCGGAAGGCTCGCTTCGCGAACTGGCGCTTCGCGTCAAACAGTCAACTGAATTGAGCCGCCTGTTCCTGCAAGAACCCGCAAGTGTAGCTGGCGGCCTTAAGACCGCACACCGCGACATTTATCTGGCGGTCGAAAGACATCAGGCTGAGTTCGGTTGGCTGAATACCTATAGCTTTTCGGGACAACCGCATTCGATCGACGAAGTGATTCAATTCATTCAAGATAAGTTGGAAGACTTGAGTTCTCCTGCCTCCAGCGAAGCGTCACTCGTTGCGGAGGGCAGTCAGACCGAGACCCTAATTAAAAACCTTTCAGTCCCGGACCGAATTCGCGAGCTTTTGGAGGTCGTTCGACTGTTAACGTACGTAAATTCCGCGAAAGACGACGCTCATCAGATTAGCTGGCAGTTGGTTCAGCCACTAATGCGGGCCATCGCCAGGCGCATTAGTTGTGAGTTGAGTGACCTCACGCTCAATACGCCCGGAGAACTGGTATCAGCACTGGATACTTTATCGCTTGACCACCACAACCTCCGCCTGCGCGCCGAGAACTGGGCTTTGCTGAAGATCGAAGAAGTGCTCCACGTGGTCCAGGGTGATGAAGACGTAGGAGCGCTGCGCCACGCTATGCGGTTGGCACTTCCAAAAGGCGCCAGAATTCTTGTTGGAACACCTGTTGTGGCCGGACGAATTCAGGGGCGCGCGCGCCTTGTTTATACGTCTTCCGACTGTGACCGGGTAAACCCCGGCGACGTTTTGGTCGTGACCAATACAAATCCTAACTTCATACCCGCGATGAGGCGAGCGGCCGCCGTGGTCACAGACACGGGAAATTTGATTTGCCACGCCGTTATAGCCGCCCGTGAGTTTAGGACGCCCTGTGTGATCTCTACGCGGATCGCCACGCAAGTCATTAACGACGGGGAGTGGCTTGAAGTCGATGGTGCGATCGGGACGGTAACGCGGCTTGATCTGGCCGAAGAGGTATCGACATGAACGTCCGTTGGTTGAACGAGTCTCCTGCAAGTTCGCAACTCGTCGGTGGCAAGGCCTACATAATATCAAAATTGGGGATGCTTGGTTTCGCAACTGCCGCGGGGTTCGTCATTACGGTGGACGCATTCGAGCTATTTCTAGAGGCGAACGGGCTGGCGAACATTTTCCATGGTCTTTCGGATTATCGCAGCCCAAGCAAGCTTGCGAATATGTTGCTGCGCCTAGAACAGGGTATCGAAGCTGCAACATGGCCGGAAAATCTGAGAGCCTCCATTGTCCCGGCTTACGACAAGCTCGGCGGTCCCGTCACGATACGCAGCAGCGGGGTCATGGAAGATTCGAAGATTTCATCGTTCGCCGGCGCTTACTCAAGCTTTTTGAACCGCTCCGGCTCGCATGATGTGCTGAGAGCTGTGCGCGAGTGCTGGAAGTCCGGCTTTTCGGCCAGAGTGGCTGCCTACAGACTTGAACATGGGCTGGCCCGTTCCAAATGGCTGATGGCCGTTCTAGTGCAAAGGATGGTATTCGCCGAGAAATCCGGCGTGATTTTTACGCTTGATCCATTCTCCAATGACAACTCAATGCTTATTGAAGCGGTTCTTGGCGGATGCGACCGTCTGGTGGCCGGCCGCCCTGCCGATCTGCGCTTACGAATTGACCGTGGGACTCGTGCCGTTTTGAGCTCGGAAGGGCAACCCGCCGGTTCAACGCATTTCGGTAGCGGCGCGGCAGCCCTGTTGCAGGGAAGCCCCTCGCCCAACCCTAAATTACTTCGGCGAGCCGAAATCGAACAGCTTATCGAACTTGGATTAAAGGTGGAGCAGTCCATCGGAGAGCCGCAAGATATCGAGTGGGCTCTCGCAGGCGGAACACTGACTGTTTTACAGGCACGTTCCTTGACCGCTTATCAACGGCGGAGCAGAAGCGCATGATTTACTCGCAACACCACGAGCCGGCCGTGGCGGTGAGACACGTCAGCAAATCATTCACGGGCAACGGCTCCGGCACCAGTGTCATACTGGACGACCTGTCATTCTCAATAGCGCAAGGCGAAGTAATCGGGCTGTTCGGCCCGTCTGGGTGCGGAAAGTCCACGCTCCTACGAATTCTGTGCGGAGTCCTGCCGTTCGATGCAGGTGACGTCCGCATTCTCGGTAAGCGCGATCTCGAAAGGCGCGGTCTTGTTGCTTACGTTCCGCAACGAAGCGGGTTGCTACCATGGAAAACGCTTAAAGAGAACGCGATGCTCGGCTGGATGGTAATGGGTCGTCGCGTTTCGTCGGATCGGCCGGCCGCCCAGGCGGATGCTTTATTTGAACGGTTTGGCTTAAGTTCCGTGGCATCGCGCTATCCACAACAGTCCTCGGGCGGCGAGCGGCAGCGCACGGCTCTGGTGCGGGCACTTCTCACGCCTGCTCCTATTCTTGCACTCGACGAACCCGTCACTGCCATAGATCACATCACGCGCGTCGGTATCTATGAGGAGCTTCTGACCATCGTTCAAGAAGGAGCGGCGTTTGGCTCGTCGCCGACGGTCGTGATGATTTCGCACGATCCCGAGGAACTGATATTGCTGTGTGATCGAATACTCGTCATGTCGCAGCGGCCGTCGACAATCGTCGCCACGGTCCGGATACCCTTTGCCCGACCGCGCGACGCCGAGATCAAGTTCTCTCCCGCCTTTGCGGAGTTGAAGCGTGCATTGTGGAGACTCCTAAGATGACCACCATGCGAACCTCTCTCCAACGCAATATGAAAGGCTGGATCCAACCCTTCCTGCTTTGCTTCGCCTTGCTTGCACTGTGGCAATTAATGGTAACCGGGCGGGTATGGGACTCGACTATCGTTCCTTCACCTATCCGCACGGTCGCCGCCGCCTGGGAGTTCAGGACTGTGCTGGCACGGGATTTTGTTGTTACTTCGGCAGAAGTCTCTCTTGGCTTTCTCGTAACTGTAAGTGCATCGCTGACCGCGGCGATTATGCTGCATCTGTTGAAGGGCCGGTTACGCGGATTTTATGGGTTACTGATCGTACTGCAAAGCGTTCCTCTCTGGGCGATCGCGCCGGTGCTTTTTTATTGGACTGGCCCGGGCCTCACGACGCGGCTCCTGGTCATCGTGTTGACAGCGTTCTTCCCCGTTCTCGTCAACACGGTGGAGGGATTGCGACGAATCGACCAGGAACTAAGCGACGTGTTTGACTCTATGAACGCCGGAGTTTGGCAAAAGCTGTATCGACTTGAGATACCCAGCGTTCTTTACATGGTTTTGGCTGGTTCGCAGGTCACCCTTACGATGTGTTTGATTGGAGCCGTCCTGGCCGAGATGCTGGTCGGAGACATGGTCGGACTTGGTTATAGAATAAAGGCAGCTAACGCGCACTTCCGTATCGACCTTGTGTTCGCTTCAGTCGCTCTTCTCGGCGTAATCGTGGCGTTATTTTACAGCGGCCTTGCGCTGCTCGCGCGTCGGTTCGACCCCTCGTCGTCTACAAAGGAGTCATAGCAATGCGCCATCGATCGAAAGCTATGGGAAGTCTGTTGAGCTTATATGTGCTGCTTTTAGGAACGGGCTTGCTTTGCGCTCAGAATGCGGGGCAACCGGCCGCGAAACCCTCGGCACAAGCAACGTTGCGCGAGGTTCGGGTTCGACTTGACTGGACCCCATGGGCGCCCCACGCAGCCTTGTACGCCGCCGAAGATCAAGGTTACTTCAAGGAAGTTGGGCTTAGCGTGAAAATGTACGTCCCGCCCGATCCAGAATCCACGATATCACTCGTTGCAGCAGGTCAGGACGAGTTTGGAATTTCTTACATGACCGACGCAATCCTTGCCCGCGAGCAAGGGTTGAAAGTGATCAGTATCGCCGCACTGATAGCCCATCCGCTGAACAGCATCATGACGCTCAAGAAGTCCGGAATCGCTGAACCATCCAAGCTTTCTAAAACAACGATAGGGACTACAGGCGTTCCTTCCGACCAAGCATTCCTAGAGTGGGTCCTTAAAAAAAACGGCGTCGACAAGGATACCGTCCGGTTGGTAAATCTCGGCTTCAACTTAGCGCCGGCTCTCAAGTCAGGAAACGTGGACGCCATTGTCGGGGCATACTGGCCATGGGAAGGAATAAAACTTGAGGAGGAGCAGTTTCCCGTCAACATTTTCAGGTTGCAAGATTATGGTGTACCCGATTACTATGAACTAGTCTTGGTTTCACGAGACGATCTGGTGAAGCAGGACCCAAATCTGGTTCGTGGTTTCCTCAAAGCAATTGTTCGGGGGCAAGAGTTCGTCCAACAGAACCCCGCAAGGGCGGTTGACATATTGCGCCGGGTGAGCCCGGACCTCGACAAAGAGTTCCTCACCGCTGCAGTCAATGCAACGGTCCCATTGATGCAGTTTCCGAATGGAATATTCCAGCAAGAATCCGGGAAATGGTCTGAAATGATTCAGTTCATGCTTACAGCTGGCCTCCTCAAGAAGGCCCCTGAAGTATCAACGCTTTTCACGAACGAGTATTTCAGGGGCCCTAACTAGTGAGGTCAGTAGGTACTACCAGGTCCCCGAACATTCTGATTGTTGACGATCAGGTGATCGACGCTGTCGTCATCAGGGGTGCCGTAGAGCTATGCCTCGCTCTTCTAAATCTCGGTACGGATTCGATACGGATAGCACGGAGCAAGGACGAGGCGATTCGGCTGATTGGCATGGAGGAGCCAGAACTGCTCATCACCGATCTTTTCATGCCGGAGCGAATCGAAGGCGGATTTTCGGCGCTTCCACTGAATTCTCAATACAATGAAATGGAATGGCCAAAAGGACTCGAACTCCTAGACGACCTCGCCGGGTCCAGAGCGATTCGAAAATTGGTCGTTACGTTCTTTTGGAATTATGCTGGGTTTTCACGGTACACTGATGCGTTCTATCAACGTCTGCATGTTGACGCCGCCCTTCCCAAGGACGTCTTTTTTCTTGTCGCAAGCTTGGACAATCCCGATAACCTAAAGGCAGTTGCGGACGATGAAGATTTTCCTCCACTCCGTATCCTATTGCAGGCCCTGTCCGAGCTACTCGCCGTCCCGGGCAAAACTATGCAAAACAAAGATTTGGAAAGCCTTCGACTGCGATTCCTCTTTGGCGAGTCTTGCGCTTGGCTTCGAACCTATCCACACCACGTTCTAGACGTTCGCGATGGTATTCGGGCGGTTAGCGGGATTGCGCCAGCGCCAAAGCAAAAAATCACACCAGCGGTCGCTACCATCGATAACCAAGTGAAAAAGAAAAAAAACAATAAGTTGCCCAGCGAGGCTTCGTCCGGTGAGATAGCGCGACACATGGCCGCAAGCGCATGGATGCCCGCATTTGTATTTACGTCTGTGGCTCTCCGTGATGCTCAAGGTCCAGGCTCCTACAGTAAACTCATTACCGTACTTAACGGTGACAGTTGGTCTGTGGACATTGAAACACCGAGCGTCATGGCCCTGGTTCCGGACGATGGGTCCCCACAGCAGTTTGGTCCAATTCAATGGGATGGCAAGGAGCGACGTGTTTCTTATAGACTCCGCGACCGCCGGGCGCTTCAAATTGAAGGGATTCTCCTGCCAACCCGACGGGGAAATAACCGGGACAAGGAAGAAGATCGAGAGTGGGCAAAATTATTGGCCACACTTGGCTTCTTTTCTTACTGGTGTCATCTTCCCGACCATAGAGCGCTTCGGACCAGTGCCGAGATTGCGGATGTCATTGCGGAAGCCAATAATGGAAATCGCTATCGGAAAGCAAAGACCGCAAGAGAAGCTGCGGACTGGATCACGAATGACATACTGCATTTGGGCAGGTACATCGAAAGAACAATCGAAGGGGAGCGGCACAATGATTGGTGGCGCTTCCTTGGGCGGGAAAAGGATTTACACGTCTTTGGACGTACGCGCATGAGCAGTAGCGATACGGGCTATTGGCTTAATGGTTCGATCCGCTTTAGAGGTCGTCGTCTGCCGCGCTAGAATTGAGACGCAGTTCCTCCCGTCTGCAGCTATGAGGAGAGGCTTGAAGAAGCCCGCCATGGTACCCACCTGGTTTCATCAATATCGACATGCCCGGGTGCACAAATGTTCGAACTCGCGGTCTGTGTCAGGGACAGGTGGCAGCCTCTCATATGATTATTAGGGCCCGGTAGACGACGCTTCGATCGGGATGGATAGGATCGGATGATTGCCGAAATGTTGGGCTGTCCGGCCGGCCGGGCCGCGGAGTACCCTTGCGAAGCTGGCCAAGCCCGGTAAATAGCCCGCGGCAATCAAGGTTTTTGTCGATGCGTTTGATTGCGGAAAGCTGGACTTTAACGCCTTGGACCAGAGGCGACACGAGGGCCGACCTGCCATCCATCCGGGTGAATCATAAGAGAGACTTTTTTTCACCGACACTAGTCAAGGCAGGCTCTCACTCGTTCCAAACTTCGGCTGTTAGCGGTAATTCGTTGAGTTCTGCGCGAGCTTCGCGCCACGAAGGATAATGTTTCTGAAGGATACCGATGAAGCGATCACTGTGCGTGGGCTCGATGAGATGGACTATCTCGTGAGCGATAACGTATTCGAGCAAATCCTTGGGCTTCTTGACGAGTTCGGTGTTGAGCCGGATGTGTCCCGCCCGATGGTTACAGCTGCCCCATTTGGTTTTCATCCGCTGCAGGAAGTAGCCGCGGACTTTGATTTTGAGCTTGCCCTCCCATTTCCGAATGAGCGGCGGCACTGTTTTGTGAAGCAGCTCCTTGTGCCAGTCGTGGATGACTTCCGCGCGCTTTTCCGCGTCACTACCAGGACGCACAGTGAGAATGATCCGCTTGTGGTCGAGCGCCACGACCGGCTTCGCATCGCGATGCATCACAATCATGAGGTGCCGGCGACCCCACAGGGAATGGCTCTCTCGATTGATAAATTGCCGGGGCGCCTCCCGCGCTTGGTTCGCGAGCCTTCTTTGCTGATCGCGTATCCAGCCTAGTCTCGAGATGGCGTATGCCCGAGCCACCTCGAGACGTGTCGCCTTAGGAGCGGAAAGCGTCACCCGGCCGAAGGGCGGGTGGACGGAGAGATGGACATTTTTAATGTCCTTGCGTGTCACCGCAATGGAAACGTCGCCGAGCTGGATCGTCTCAGTCATCAGTAGCCCGGTTGATTTTTGATGACCTCGAATATAGCCTGCGTCGCCGCACGGTCTCGAGCCATAATGGGGAACAGTGCATTGAGTACCTGCTTCTCGCGGGTGTCATCGCCCTTCCAACCCGCTGGGGCCTGCTCCCGCATGATGAGATCGATCTCAAGAGCGAGCTTTGCCTTTTCTTCCTCATCTGTGGGGCATTGGAAAATTGTCGCGGGAATACTCGACAGATTGTTGAAGAGCACAGTAGCTTCCGGCTTGCCATGGAGTATCGCGGGAATGCCGGCAGCAGGCTGCTTTCCAGCCATGCGCTTCACTAACTCCTCCGCCCTTCGGAGGAATTCCTCATATGCCAATGTGTCGTCGCGTTTCTGAAGGATGAGGTCATCGAGCAACTTGGACATCTGGTCGTAAAATCTCGGGTCCGTGAGTTGGTCACGGATAATTGTCTTGCGGACGTTATTGATAATCCCCTCTGCAATGGCGTTTTTAGAAAGCTTTCCCTTATCATTCAACTTCCGGGCAATTGCGTCATGGATGCCCGTCTCGATGATGAGTTCCGTGAGTGAGAGCGAACTCAGATTTCCCAGATCGGTTGCAGGATCCGCCTGGATGTAGGTGTTGATGAGGTGACGCATGTCCGCCTCATAAGGCTTGATGTCCAGTTCTTCGCCCGAGTGCTTTTTGATCGCCGCCCGTGTATCGGCATAGAATTGGGTTTCGCTTTGCAAAGTAGCGATCTCGGCGCCGGAATAACCGGCCTCGGCGAGATTTTGCACAATCGCCGCATAAGCGCGGAGCAAGGTGACCACCGCCTTGTAGAACGAGATGCGCAGTGCCTCGGTGGTGTTAAGAGCGTTTGGGTCGTTGGCGTCACCACAGAAATAGTGAAGGTATTGCTCCATCTCTCGCGGCTGTGCCACGGGCTCGCACAGGTAGCGCAGCCCCTCCCGCGCCGCGTCGAGTTGGGCCTTGCCCTCCACCAGCCAGTCCTTAACAATCACGTTTCCATTGCTGCCATCGGCATCGATTTCCAGCTCGTCTGAGCTATAGACGGCCATGGAGTTCTGGACCTGCTCGAACAGCTCCTTGTAGTCGACGATGTAGCCGTAATCCTTGTCGTGACCATCGAGGCGGTTGGTCCGGCAGATAGCCTGGAAGAGATTGTGGTCCTTCATCTCGTTGTCGAGATAGATGTAGGTACAGGAAGGTGCATCAAAACCGGTGAGAAGCTTGCTGACCACGATTAGCAGCTTGCAGTTCGCGGGTTCTTCGATGAAGCGACGTTTAGCTTCGTCCTCATACTGCTTGGTGGTCTGCCCGCTGTTCAACACATGCTTCGTATAGCTATCGAATTTGTAGCGCTCGTCGCTGTTTGCCGGTTCCCGGGAAATGGCATTGTGATTGGGTTCGTAGGACGTGACGATACTGCAATACTTTCCAAATGAGGTATTCTGAAAAATTCGAAAGTAGTGGCAAGCGTCGTAGATTGAGGCCGCCACCAGGATGGCTGTGCCGCGATCGTTGTTCAGACGTGGCTGCACGCCGAAGTCGTGGATGATATCGGCGATGATCCGCTGCTTGCGTTCACCCGCGCTCATCAGCTCTTCCATCGTCGCCCAGCGCTTGCGGAGGACGGCGCGCTGAAAATTGTTCAACCCTTTCGTTTTTTGATCAAACCACGCATCGATTGCGTTCTGTGACGTGAGCCGCTGCGGCACGTCGCGGGCGTCGTATTTCAAATCGAGAACCACCTTGTCGGCTACCGCCTCTTGGAACTTATAAGTGTGGATATAAGTGCCAAAGACATCGTGCGTGGTTTGCTTGTCTCTACGCAGGAGCGGCGTCCCCGTGAAGCCAACGAAGATGCCGTTCTCCAACCACCGCTTCATCTGCTTGTTCATGTCGCCACCTTGGGTACGGTGACACTCATCAACAAACACATAGAAGCGGCCATAAATCGGCGGAGGGGGGCTCTTGAGGTCGGGCTCGAATTTGTGAACGAGCGCACACAGCAACCGGGGCGTCGCGGCTGCGAGTTTTTCGACAAACTCTGCCCGAGAGGTGATACGGGGCGGCGGAGATTCCACGCCGACGACCCCCGCATTTCTCATCACGCCTTCGATCTGTTTATCCAGCTCGTCGCGATCAGTGATAATAAGGATTCGGGCCTCGGGGTCATGCTCCATTAGCCATTTGGCGATCAGCACCATCAGTATGCTCTTGCCGCTGCCCTGGGTGTGCCAGATGACGCCGCCCTCCTGCTGTCGAATGCGCTCCTGCGCTGCCTTCACACCGGCGAATTGATGCTGGCGCGGCACCTTCTTTTGGCCGGCGTCAAAGATGATAAAATTGCGAATTAAATCTAGAAAACGAGATTTTTCGCACAACTCGGCAAGAGGGCGATCAACCAGGGAGCCGACCGGAAGTGGCGTTGCCCCGTCCTTCACCCTCCAGTCCACGAAAGGGTTCGTCGGCACGGCGATGTCGTAACGAAATCTTGCTGATTCCTCGCGCATCCCGGTGACGGGTTGGCTCGGCAAGGAGCCGACTCTAGGCGGCGCTGCCTTCCATTGGACGAAAAACTGCTCCGGCGTACCCGTCGTGCCATAGCGCAGGCCCTGCGAGTCGCTGCCGGCAAACAGAAGCTGCACGGTGCTGAAAAAACCCTTGTTGAAAATCTCCTCCTGATTCGTGATGAGCTGGCGCACGCCATCGGCCACTTCCACTGAGCTTCGCTTCAGTTCAATCACCGCAATGGCAATTCCATTCAGGTAAATGACAATGTCTGGCCGCCGTTGGTAGCCACCGCGCAGGGTGACCTCCTCGGCGAGGGCGAAGCCGTTCTTCTCCGGGTGCTCCCAATCCACGAGATGTACCGTCTCATGGACCTTCCCGGCGGCGATTTGTACAGGCACGCCGTAGCGCAGCAGTTGATAGGTGCGCAGGTTGGCTTGATAGAGGGTGATGCCCGTGGCGTCTGCTGATGTCTCAAGCTTCTGCAGGGCAGCGGAAATGTGAGCGTCGGCATACCCGCGCTGCTTCAGGTTTTCCCGCAATAGCGCAATTTCAATTGGACGGTTATTTTCCCGCTTGTTCCACTCTCCGAGATAGCGGTAACCGAGGCAATCAGGCCGCGCCGTGTCTGTGAAGAGGGCAATGACGCGGTTCTGGGTGCGGCGTTCGGAGCGGGGTTGTTCAGGCATGGGACTCTTTCGGGGACACGAGCCGCGTCCTGCCGGTGAGGAGTTCCTGCATCATGCCCTGCTTGAGCGCACGGGTCTTCTCCCGACGTTGCTCCAAGCTAGCTAATTCGGCATCCATCTCAGCCAACACCTCGGCAATGGCGGTTTGTTCGGAGACGCTTGGAAGAACAACCGGGTATTTTCCGGTCGCATCCTGCGTTAGCCCATAGAACGTAGAGCCAGATTTATGTAATTCGACATGTTGCGCAAAAGCCGGTGATCCAAGCTGATAGAATAGGAATTTTGGCTCGTATTGGCCGCCGATGGGCCGAAAAACCAGCAAATGGCTGTTGAGCGACGCCTTTCCGGGATACGGGATGACATCAACGTAGAGCAGCTTTCCGATAGTTCCGTCTTTAGTCATCAGTATATCGTTCAACCGCAACTGAATGGGCGGCGCTTCGAGATACCGCTTTGTCGGAATATGATAGACTTCATCCCACCTGATCTTGCCATCCTTGAAGTTCATTCCAGTGATCAGGAATGGATCATCTGGATTTTCCGTGAACTCGCCTTGTTGTAATCCTTGCCAACCAATCCGGCCGCTCATTGTGCTGACCAATTTTAACGGCTTCACATTCCAATCATCGGGTATGGACCCATAAATATGTTGCTTGAATTTTACGGTCGGGCCAAAGCCAGGAAGTCGCGTTTGGCCGGTGAGAAGCTGCTGCATTGAGGCCTGTTTGAGTTCGCGCTTCTTGCCGATGAGTCGGTCCAGCGCGCCCATTAGCGCATGCGCATCGCCCAACGCCTCCGCGATGGCGCGCTGCTCTGCTTCCGTCGGCGGAAGAGGGATTCTTGCGCTGCGGATAGTCGTCAAGCCTAAGTTCCCAATGGTTGAACCTGTTAAGCCATCAAGCAACTGTCGCTTTACGATTTCCGTTTGGAGCGCGTGATAGACAAATGGCTTCGATACCTCTTTCTTTACGTTCACGTAGGCAGCACTCTTGCCAAGTACGACGGCTTCACCGTCAAACAAGGCGAGGTTACCGATGGTGCCATTGATCGACATAAGTATCGACCTGTCGCTCAGGGACTTCCGGTATTTGACGAACTCCGAGTGAGCAACTGCTTTGGTTTCACTTGTCACGACGATCTTGCCGTCATGCAGATTGTTGCCATTGATGAAAAAATATTCTCCATTGGACGAATAGACTGGAGTTCCGTGCAGACCATCACCAATGTGCGTTGTTATCGCCTCCATCGGCACTGCATTCCATTCCTCGGGGATAATCCCTACCTCCGTCTGTTTGTAGCCGGGCCTCAATTCCATACCGTCCCCATCCTTTTGAGATGTCCGTCCACGCGAGCCGATAGCGTAGCTACCTCTTCGGTGAGCTGCGGCAACGGAACAGCGTAGCGGTCGGCAAGGAGCCGGATGCGGCTGGTGAGAGTCTCAGAGACTCGATCCAGCTCACCTTGCACGGCGGCGGCTAGGGTGGTCAGCCATTTGTCGTCCACGACGAGGATCTGAATCTCGGTCTCGGTGAGACAGGGATATTTGTTGTAGGCGAGTTGATCGAGCGCGGCCTCGGCTTCTCGAATTGAGCGTTTAAGCTCGGCTTCAGCAGTGTTAAACGTCAACCATTGCTGAAGAACGGCTGTCTCTTCCTTGTCGCCCTTAATTTCCTTGAGCCGAATGCTAATCTCGGTCTTGCCGATCTTGTCCAAGCCTCCGAGGAAACCCTCTTCATCGCCGTACTCCTCCTCCAGCTCAGCGAGCCTGGCGGTGGTGACTTCCAGCGCTGCTTGCTGGGCCTCGATGGCTGCCTGCTCTTTGAGGAAGTAGCGAGCGACGATAAGCGGCTTGGGTACGAGATCGCAGACCCACCCTTTATCCTTCGACTTGCCCTTCTTATCCGTCTCCACGATGCGTACAGTCTTTGCCACCCAGCCATCGTCGGCGATGAGGTAGCAGTCATCCTGCATGATCTCCGTCCAGTAATCCATGAGGTGCTGATAGACCGCGTATGGGTCGATGAGCGGCTGCCCCTCGGCGTGAGCAAGAAGGCGCTCAGCGTGCTCGCGGATGACGTCCTTGGGCAGGCAGTCCTGCTTTAGCTGGCGCAGGCTTACTGCAGTGGAAGTACGCCACCCTTTGAAATACGCCTCCAGTCCAGCGATGAAGGCGGCGAACTGCGGGTGGCCGTGGATCGCGGTCTTGATCTGGGCGGCCTCTACGAGGAGGTCGTGATAGCCGGGACGGTTGGCCTTAAACAAGGCGACGCGGAGAGCGGGGCAGATTGTCCAGTAGTCGCCCAGCGCATCGATGTCACGTATGGGAATGCCTCCGTGCAAGTGCCCGCGGATGTCCTGGATGTCTTCCGCCTCTTGGGTGTCGATGTAGCGCGGCAGGTTGAGATTGAAATCGTTTTTCTCGATCTCGTCACGCGGCACAAGGCGAGAATAGCCGGGATGCGTCTCGGCATTCGTAAAGACATCGACGATCTGATGCAGGTCGCGCTCACGGAGGCGATTCTTGTTGCCATCCTTGATGAAGGCCTTGCTGGCATCGATCATGAAAATGCCTTTGCGAGCGGTGGCGTTTTCCTTGTCGAGCACGAGAATGCAGGCGGGAATGCCAGTGCCGTAAAACAGATTGGCCGGCAGGCCGATGACGCCCTTGAGATAGCCGGAACGAACGAGCTGGGTGCGGATGACGGCTTCGGCACCGCCGCGAAAGAGAACTCCGTGGGGCAGAATGCAGGCGCCCTTGCCCGCGCTCTTAAGCGAGCGAATGATATGAAGCAGGTAGGCGTAGTCGCCCTGCTTGGCTGGCGGCTCGCCCCACTGGAAGCGCCGGAAGGGGTCGGCCGAGGGTGTAAGTCCGGTGCTCCATGTCTTGTCCGAGAAGGGCGGATTGGCCACGACGTAGTCATAGGTGCGGAGCTGCTCGCCGTCCTTGAACTTGGGCGCGGCGAGGGTGTTGCCCGACAGGATATTCGCGGTGGGGAAGTCGTGCAGGATCATGTTCATGCGGGCGAGACCGGCGGTGGTCACGTCCTTCTCCTGCCCCTCCAGCGTGATGTGTTTCCCAGCCTCGGCTGCGACCTTCAACAGCAGCGAGCCGGAACCGCAGGTGGGGTCATAGGCGGTCGTGGAAGCCACGGCATTCCGGGCGGAGATGCCGATGACCTTGGCGATGACCCGGCTGACCTCGGACGGGGTATAGAACTGCCCCTTGCTCTTGCCGCTCTCGGTAGCGAAGTGCCGCATGAGATACTCGTAGGCATCGCCGAGGATGTCGTCGTTGTCCGCGCGGTTTTGAGAGAAATCGAGTTCTGGCTTCTGGAAAATGGCGATGAGATTGGTCAGGCGATCCACCATTGCCTGCCCCTCACCGAGCTTGTTCGGATCGTTGAAATCCGGAAAGTCGGTACGGGCGAGACGTGAATTGGCGTCGATGAGGGGCTGGATAACCTGAGTGTTGATCTTGTCGCCGATGTCGCTTTTGCCCTTGAGGGCAATCATATCCTTGAAGCTGGCGCCCTTTGGGATCGTAACCGGCGGAGCAAAGTCATCGGAATCGCCGTATTTGTCGGAGACGTATTTGATGAACAGCATAAACAGGACGTAGTCCTTGTACTGGCCGGCATCCATGCCGCCGCGCAGTTCATCGCATGAGGCCCAAAGGGACGAGTAGAGGTCAGATTTCTTGATTGCCATGGATTACATTCGATCCTTCGAGACGTGGGACGTTTCGGCCTTCAGTGTTGAAGCTGCGCTCCGTCGCGCCTGTTGCGCCTCCCAAGAGCAATTACGATTTCTCCGCTATTTTGCTCCCAAGTGCTCAATTCGGTTGGTTTTCTTGCTTAGAATAAATCAGAAAATCAATCGAGAGAAATCACGAGAAATCTGCAACAATTGAATTTGGAAGCTTCAAAAGACCGAGTCGTCGCGCCCATTCCCCAAACGAGGATTTCACGTCATGAAGTTCTTAACCGAGCAGACGGCGCCTCCCCTAATCATTGAGGCGTTGCAACTGGCGACCTCCGCAAAGCTTGCGGTCGCCTTCTGGGGTGATGGCGCAGTCGCACGACTTGGCATCGGGCAAAGTCACCTGGAGGTCGAGATCATTTGTAACCTCGAATCCGGCGCGTGCAATCCAGCCGAGATCAGACGACTCGTCGCCATGACGCCCGCCGTGCAAATTCGATCTAATCCCCGTCTACACGGCAAGCTTTACTGGACAGCGAACCGCGCAGTCGTCGGCTCCTCAAATGCCTCAGCGAACGGTCTCGCGGTGGAAGGGCAGGCGCTCGCCGGTTGGGCTGAGGCCAATGTCTCGGTCGACGATCCGCAAACCCTCGACGACATGAGAAAGTGGTTCGACGATCTCTTTCAAGCCTCACACGCAATAAGCGATGACGATTTGCTGCAGGCAGAAGACATCTGGAAGCTCCGCCGTAGGATGGCGGCGCCAGGCGTCTCCTCTGTCAGAAATCTGCTAGAGGCATATCGCATGGCACCGGCTCACCCAGCATGGGATCAAGTAAAGGTCGCTTACTGGACTGACCCGCTCGGCAAAGAGGCCGAAGCTCATATTGCAGCCATCAGACGCGAAAAGGCCGTCAAAACTAATTTATCTGGATATGAAGGCTGGTCAGATCATTTAAATGCGGGCGATTGGGTGCTCGATTACTGGTTCGGGCCAAAAGTCGAGTATCAGGGAGTGTGGCACATCCTCACGTCTTTACCAGCATCGAAAATCTCGCTGGCAGCCGAGACAAAGCACGTCCGCCTTGACGCCTTTGGACGGCTCCAATTGGCCAAGGCCGATGCCTCAGCGATCGGTCTCCTCGCTAAACGATTTATCGAACAACATCCGACTAGCGATGGCAGAAATGCAATTGTCTCGTTACGAGAAGCCGTCACAGCCTTAGCTGTCCCTAATCTTCGAGAGTTTGAAAAGGCGATGCAGAAGATTTACACAGACTCCAAAGCGGCGGGCTATACTCCTAGCGCCTATCGAACAATGCTCGACCGCGAAGGAGCTATTCCAACTGCTCGGAAACTTGTTTTCAGTCGAAAGCCATCTGACGGCTTCGCAAAGCTTTGGGAGCTCAAGCGTCTGGATCTTACAGTCGAGCATTTGGTGCTCCAAGAGCGATGGCGAGGACTCTTTGACGAGGAAATGCTAGCAGCCGCTCAGAGGCGGCTTGATCAATTTAGCCGCTAAGCCGCTATCGGAACAATCAATGAGTAATGGGTTTAACCGCGAGCATTTCGAGTTGCTGGAGAAATGGACAGGTCACGCGCGTGATAAATTAAATGCCGAACAGAACCGCGCTTACGATGCCTTGAAGCAAGCATATCAGGCTACAGGCACTTGGGCCAGGGAACTCCAAGTCCGCCACTTTCCTCACGGTCAGATGAAGGTTCACCCGCGCCCCACCGATCAGGCGAACAATTTTAAGCCTTACACATGGGCCCGCGTCTATCCCACGAGCGGTGCACCTGAAGCGTTAGCCTTTACGGTTGGAATCGACGTAGGAGAGTTTTGCGTCAAGATCGACACGGTCAATGAGAGAGGCCTAGTTCGCGCCCGTTATGAGAAGCTTCGCGGTGCCGACCATCACGGCTCACCATTTGCGAGTTTCTTGTCAGCAGAAGAGGGACTGGCGCTGTCATTCGACCAACTTGTCGAGTGGAGCATTGAGCAGATCCGTAGCTTTAATATTGGATACGACGAAGTGGCGCGCGCGTTGGGTTTAATGACGCCAAACCTGCAACTGGTCACTGATCCCGTCATTTCTAAGCAGGCTTTCACTTACTGGGAGAACTGCCTTCGGACAGGTGCGATCCAGAAGGGCTCGCTTTGGTGGTTGCCGGAGGGCGGAATACTCTTCAAGCGTCATCAGGAAGGATCGTCCGATAGTGGCGGCCTTGAACTTGGCTTAGACCCGCTAGGCAAGCTCTGGGCTGTACAGATCAATGAGCCCCCCGTCGCTGGCGATTTCAATCGTTTGTCGAGTATTGCCGTCGATACGAGCGGCGCCCGGTTTCTCCTAAGGCAAGGTTGGCTTCGTCCCAACCCACAGCAGCCGGCCAACATCAAGGACGGAGACTTCATCCGTCGTACGGGGCTTTCCCCCGCGCCCGTCGAGGGAAAAGGGCTTGCGGCCAAGCGACAGTGGTTTGTTGTGGCCGCCCTTGATGAAGAGCCGGAGGTAATCCGCCGCAAAACAGCTCATTTCGTTCAGCGTTGCTGGGCGGCTCGTACCGCACCGCTTGAAAGTGCTGAAAACCAATTCCTGTCACCGTTCGATGACCAGCTAGGAGGAGCCGAAACGGGAGGAACATACACCATCAGTGCCAGGAGCGCGCTGGATGAAAGGATCGTGGTCCGTCGGCACGGAATCGTATGGTATTGCCTGGCCGCCATCCTCGCCACCAAGAGTATTACCTATCGCAAATGGCAGCATGCGTGTGGCTATGAGATTGACATGGTCATCGATCGCGAGGACGCGCCCCCTTTGCTGCTTGAGCTAAAAACTGAGACTAGCGCAGCCGACCTCTACACCGGAGTTGGTCAACTTTACCTCTACCGGAGCCTTTTCCAGCGTCTTAAGGATCACAGTCCAGTGCTGCTCGTCCCGAACGGACTGTCGAACGAACTTAAGTCGGCTATCGAGAATTGTGGCGTAACTGTTCATAGCTACCATTTCGTCGCTGAGGGCAACGATGGACACGCAGAGTTCTCGCCCGAATTTCTCGCTTTATGCGGTATCCGGCAGGGCGTATGAAGCTGGCGCTAGGTGCCGGTAGATGCAACAGTCGATCGCTCTGCAATTTGCGCTGGCAAGCACCGCGGCTTGTGCTACGAGGTGAAATCCTCCTTTCACTGCTGGCCGGCCAATTCTTCCTGGCGACGTCGCAACTGCGGCAACGGTTATCGCCTCGGTATTGCAGGCCGGCAGGATCAAGGCGGCTCCCTTTCCCTGCTTCGGGCAGATGGCTCCGAAGATGTAGATCGAGGCGGTGCGCTGATCCCGCGGCGCGCTTGGGCGAGTGCCGCGCTTGGCCCACGTCTAAGCGACGCTGGAGGAGCCGTGCTAGAGCCGCCCCTCCACGTTGCCATCCTACACTAGGGATACACCCACCTCTGCAGCAGCCAGCCGGACCTCACTGACGACATCGCGGAGAAAGAGATTCCGTTCGACGGATGGAGTAATGTCTGGAATTGGCGCGGCCGGGTCGAGAATTTGCTGCCCGATAATGCGCGCTCGTACAAAAGTCGAACCAGTACCCTGTTTGTGATAGGCGGCACCCCATTCCGGTGCCTTTGCCGTCCAGACGCGCTGTGTGGCCAAATTCAGCATACGTCGCGCAATCGCATCGGCGAAAGCATCAAAGATGGCTTGCTTTTGCTCATCGCTCGGCACGGCTTCTGTCCAACCGAGAGGATTTTGCACGAATACATAAATGCGATCCTGAAGTTCTTTGCGAAGATCCGCGACCGGATGCAGCGTGTCATAGTGATCTGCTCGTCCAGTAGCGAGTCGGCGGGAGAGCGCCTTGACCCGCGTCCAATGTTCTTTGCCCCATCCGGCGCTTTGTTCTAAGCCTAGTCGCGTAAACCAAGCATCATGAAAGTTTTCGGCGGCACTCTTCACGGCGAGGACAATGTCCATCACATCGTAGCGCGGTTTCGCTTTAGCTTGCTCGGGGCGTCCGACTACCTCTTCGACAAGTTGAAGCAGCTTCCCTAATTGGGAAATCGTTCTCGTGCCCCATTTGCTTTCAGGCGATAAAGGTTTGTCGATTCCGGCTAGAAAAACTCTGGCGGTCTCAAGTTTTTTCCGTATAGCCCGCTCCGCAAATGGCCCAAGGTCTTCGCCGATTGACGCCGAAACATTCTCTGCCGATGCAAGCACATGAGCGACCATTGCTGTGGGCGTTGTAAGATTATCGCCCTTGATTTCGTCAAAGTGAGTGAAGGCGACAATAAGTTTGGAGGCGTTACCCGAACTGACGAGTTCGCGCATAGCGGCGACAGGCGCAGCTTGCATTGGCTGTGCCGCATTATCGACTAGCAGAACGGCATCGGCCTCTTCAATGCGTCGTATAATGTTGGTAGATACAGACGAGGATGTCTTCGGCGTATGACCAAGTCCCTCACCATCGAGTATCACCAGCTTTGGCCGCTTTCCAGCAAACCATTTGGGACTGAACGGTCCAGCAACACGGATACCGTTCACGAGTGGCGTAAGCAATTGACCAAAATACTTTGCGTAGTTGCTCGAAAAGCGCGACACCGCGCGAAGGAATACTTTACGGTCAGAGGTTTCCCATGACCATAATAGGGGCCATCCTTGTTTAGTGCGACGGACATCTCCGACTTCTAAAAGTTCAAACCTCTTTTCGATCTCATCGAGCAAATCATCATTTAGACGATGAAAATCTTCGTCTTCTCGAACGAGGTTGTCGAGTTCTTCTTCGAAAAGTTCATCGATCACTCGTTCATCAGATTCGGAGGTAGCTTCGAGCGTCTCCCGGAGTTCCATTCCGTGACGCTGGGCAATCTTTTTCAAGGTGCCAACAGCTTTTGCCAGCAGTTGGTTGGTGGCAGTAAGATCGATTGAGGACAGTTCATCGGCCCCTGGAGTATCTTGCACTTCTTCGTCATCATCATCGAAGTCGCTTATCTGAGTTGCAGGGCCATTTCCCAGCACATGGCTAAAACGATATCGCTGATTTACATGGTTCAGCAGACGACGAAGGATTTCGCCGTCAGGCGCACCACGCCATGCAGCGAGGACGGCTGCGGAAGCGCACTCGCCCAGATATTCTCGGACCTCGTCACTCGGAACAAAAGTTACGACCGCGCGCCAAGAGCCATCGTCAAACACAATTTCTGTGTCGTGAACCGTGGTCTTCCCAGGGGACGTTGACGGGAACCGCTCACTTTCAGGGTCGGTGCCGATTAGCTGCCGCACAAGGGTCGTCTTGCCAGCCCCTGTAGTGCCTAACAGCAAGACACGGCGATAGTCGTCTGTCGCGGCATCTGGAAGGCGAATCTCGTTGTTGCGTAGCGTTCGGAAGTCGGCTTCTTCCGGAACCATTTTGTCATAGAAGATATCGACAACCCGTTCATCGAAGCGATGCGCGGCTTCTGCACGAGCCGCAGAATCGTGAAATTTTACATCCGCGAGTAGCTCATTTAGCTCGCCGCGAAGGCGCTCTGCGTCGGCTTCATCTCGTGTTCGCAAACCACGACGAACTCGGACACCAAATTTGCCCGTCTCATCGTCCCGGCGGGCAGGATGTCGAAAAATGACGGACCACCCCGTGCGCCCTTGGCTCTGACTCAGGCTGGCCGTATAGATTTTGCCCGGCGCTGCCTTTTCGTCGCTAATAGCTGCGCTCATCTCATTCTCCCGTTGTTCCAATGTTGTGCCAAATTATATAAATGCCGGTCGAGAGGAAGTCAACCGTTTTTGGCACAACGTTGGAACAACGAAGTAAGATTGATAAACAAAGTTTTTCCGCGCGATCTGCCGCTGGCGAAGATCGTCGCGGAACTTAGTCACAGCGCCAACCGTCAACTGCGCAAGCGTCTTGTGACCGATACCCTTGTCAAAATAGCTGAACGCATGGCTTGCGGTGGTGTGCTTCTAGGCGTGCCACTCCGCATCCGGGCAGATGTAGTTGCGGACATACGCCCTTTGCCACAAAGCACAGCGTGAAGGGAGACGAGTTCGAGAATGTCCTAGTTGTTCTAGGGCGCGGCTGGAATCAATATAACTTTGAACAGTTCTTGGAATTTTCCGCCGCAACGAGTCAGGCTCCGGCAGATAGACAGGCCTTCTTCGAACGAAACCGGAATCTGTTCTACGTTTCTTGCTCGCGTCCGACCACGCGCCTTGCGTTATTTTTTATGCAGCAACTTCCGCTGCCGCCTTAGTAACACTGCAGGCGTGGTTCGGTGCTGATGCAGTTAGCAATTTTTCACCGGTGCCCGCTACAGTGTCCTAGAAAGACAATTATTGGTCGCATTAGGCTCGACGAAGCATCAAGCGTGACGAGAAAGTAGCGCCTTCTAGACACTCCGATTCAAACTGATCTTTTTAAATTCGCTGCCTAAGAAGTCAAATTTCCGTTCGATAAGGGTTGCGAGCTTATCATTTGCGGTCGCGAAAAATATCTGACGCTTACCGCGTATCGCAACCTCTCTAAGATAATCTAGAAAAGACAGGGCGTTCAGATCGTCAACGTGAGCTATGGGGTCATCAATTAACATTACAGGCGGAGCGCTTGTGAGTTGGCTATTTTGAGCCAGAAAGATTGACAACGCATACGCAGCTCTTTGACCGGTACTAATCTCCGTCAATTTCGCATCGTCGCCATCGTTCTTGCGCTTTAATAATGGAAACTGATCGCTCAAGCCCGAAAATTCGACCGGCGCGTGAATCTGTGAAAATATCGTCTCGATAGATTTTCTATTTTGCAAGAGCGCCGCATTCATCTCGTCCTGCAAGGAATGGTTCTTCATCAAATTCGAAAGCGTATCGAACGCGCGTTTCAGTCGTTTAAGTCTCGCCCGATGTTGCTTTAATTGAGACTCAAGCTGTTTACGGCGCTTCTCCAAATCGGCATGAACCTTTCGATCCTGCCTTTCCTGCCCTAGGGAGGTCTGAAGGCTCGCAGCAACAGCACTGACCGCATTAGCTGAGACAACAAGATCGGCAAGAGCCAATGAGTTTTTCCAAGGAAATTCCTCGGAAAGTTTGTTTAGCTTGTCTTCTATGCTCGTTGTTGTGGCCATTCTTTCTCTAAGGCGCGAAAGTGCAGCTTTTAGCGCGCCAATTGATTGATCATTCGCTGATAATACATTCTGGAGTGAAGCGCTTCGATCGCGAAACGCCTTGATCTCCACCTGTAACGAACGCGTCAACGCTGAAATGTCCATATTTGTCCTTCGCGCGGCCTCGGTAACCGCCTCAAGGGTCAGTGGGGAAACAGCCACCTTGAGCGCAACGAGTCGCGACTGGATATCTAGCAGTCGCTCTTCTGACAGACCTCGCCGCTCAAGAGTTGCCGCTTCCCTTCGGATTACAGAGAGCCTGGCGGCCGAACCATCCAGCATCTCTCGAACTTCGTTAACCTTGGAAATGGCCTTAACAACGCTAACACTCTTGCCCATGGATGCGCGCTCGCAAAACTTAACGAGCCAGGTATAAACCGCTTCAATAGCGATGATCTTGTTCAGCGCCGCTTCCTCATCACGCTGACGTTTCAGCAACGCTTGCCCGGTCTTCTCGACATTGCTGTCGACGCCGTGATGCATATGCCGGGAGAGCGTTCCTTTCGCGAAGGCTGTATGACAAAGCGGGCATTCATCGAGTTTGCCGCTATTCTCAATGATGCGGCCAGCAATTTCTCGTAGTTGCTGGGCAAGCGATAGTGACTGCTCTCTCAGCTTGGCAAATCGCGCGTAATCATTTCGCGTTTTTTGTAGAGCCGCCTGCGCAACGACTCTAGCTTGCGCGATCTCGGCGTGTTTTTCCGATAAAATCTCCTTTGGACCGACCCCGGTTATTCCCGACTCATTGAATGTGGTGGCGTCAAGGCCGGCAAGCAGGCTCGTGCCGCTCGCGACGGCTCTTTCACAGTGAGTTCGTTCTGCGACGCGAGCAGGAACTTGGGCCTCAACCAGAAGCCGAAGCTGAGTAAAAAGCTCGAGAACTTCGTTCTGCCGTTTAATGTTTTCCTCAAGAAGGCGCTGGCTCTTTAAAGCAGAATCAAGTTCAGCAATAGAAACAGCCGCGGCTCTTGCTGTAGCCGCTGAGTCGGACGCATATTTTTTTACCGATGAACGGGTGATCGGCGACTTAATCCAGGCAAGGGATGCCGCCTGTTCGGCAACGGCAATCAATTCTGCAAGAGACGAAACGATGCGGCCCGATGTCTTTTCATCGTAAACTCCAATATCGGATAACCAGCGAAGCCGTTGAATCATCTCCTTCAACTTAGCTCCAATTGAATCTGACTCTCGCTTGAGACCCGCGATGGCTGCGAGGCGTTTGACCAATTCAGCAAGCTCATCGGACATTTGCTTTTCAAGTCGCCCTTGATCTCGCAGTCGGGATTCAAGACTCTCGTGTACACGGCAAATATTGTCCCAGATCTTTGATGCCTCCGGTCCAATGAGAAGTTTGGACAAATCTTGATCTAAATCTTCGGTCGACTCCGCAATGCGTACAGCGGCGTCAGTGTCCAGAAAATTAAATTTTGAAAAGCTCTGATAGAGATTGCTCGTCAAGACTTCGGGCTGGCCATACCAAGACAAATTCCGATCCCTAAACAATTTCAAGGGGCGTCTCGGGTTTGCCTTCTCTGTTTTTCCATCGCCGTACCTGGCAACGATCTCGTAATCCGACGGCTTCTCTTCATTGCGCTGATTTCGTCCGCAATAAAGAAGCTCAATCGCCTCTAATAGCGACGTCTTGCCAGTAGCATTCGGACCAAAAACCAAATTCATCGTCCCAAAGTCAAAATCCCTATTTAGGGGGAAGGAACGGTATTTTTCTAATTGAAGACGCCGCAAAAACGCTGGCGGCGAGCTTTTCGGTGGTGGCGCAGGAAGGGTTGTCGTTGACGCCGAGGGTTCAGTCGACTCAATCATGGCTAGACGAGAGGGCATCCCGTGGTCGCTAAAGATTGCATTGCCGAGCCCCTTAGCTACAAGTTCTTGCGTCCATATCGAGATGACGTTTGGGCGAGCATCGTTCCCCTCCGGGACCGCGACTGGCGGAGATAAAATTTGATCGATCTCCTGATCGCTTACGACAAATTTCCGAGCGTACGATCGGTTGCTCTCTATGATCTCCTTCGCGCGCTGAACCTTCTGGCTCCCTAGCCGCTGAGCGCTGATTATGAAATAAAGATAGTTGCTCCATTGAAGGCTTCTCGTACCTTCGAAATAGAGTCCGCCCACTACCCGATCTTGGTATTTGGTTAGCTCGTCTTCATCGCTTGGAATTTCCGGGTTCAAGGCGAGGTAACACACGGCAAACGGCCGATCGGTCGATTTTCGCACGAATCGAATAACGCCATCCTCGACTTTCTGGACATCCGAAAAGCGAGCGCGCACTTGCCGCTGAAGTTGATCGAAGCTGAGCATTACTCAGTCCTCGCGATATCGAATTGTGACGCCGAGTCTGGCTTATCAATTTGGATAAACTCATCGGGGTTCACGAGTTTCAGCGCTCCATTGTCCCTATACCAGACAGCAAGCCGCTGTTTGGCGGTCAGACTTTCATCCGCCGACGACGTTTCGCGATGCAAATATTCAGCAACTCGCTTTTTCTTTGCTTCCACCATTTCAACAGTGGACTCTTCGCCCATATAGATGACGGTTGCCGGACCCCTTTTCGCACGGATATTTTGATGCGGCGCGCTTGCCTTCCACTCAAATTCGAAGCCATTCTTAACGTCATCCAACGCACGGGGCAAAAGAGCTTCGTCTTTTAAAATATTTGTCAATATTGCGCAGCGCCTTAACTGAGCGATCCTGTATGTTGAGGCGGCGGCGTCATTATCCTGGCAAAATATCACACGCTTCACGATTTCCGTGGAGTCGATCCTGCACGCATTAAGCTCGCGAACGTCGTGCCAATTTATTTCGTCTCGTATGTTGCCGGAACACAACGCTATTACTCGTTCTGCGGAGATCGGGTTTTCTGAACGCATCTTTTCTAACGCAGCTTTTGCTGCGCCTGCTTCATTGGCGATAGACGAAAATCCGTCATCGCACTTGTCCTGTTCAGCCCAGTCCTCAGCCGCTGACCATGTATAAACCTTCGTCAACTGCGGACCGCGTCTGCGGGATTCCACTGCCGATACACCGTGATGAAATACCTTCGTTGCGGTCAACTCAAATACCGCTGGGGCGTAATTGAAAAACAAGACATGATAACGGTGTGTGCTGAGCCAAGTGTAGTAAAGACCACGCCGGTGATTGTGCGAGAGTGTGTCGTCCCGGGAGTCAAACGTCTCGGGCTTCAGGTACCAGGCTGAAGCTGCAACATTCTTCCAAGGATTTTTTGTCGCTCCGCTCCATTCCACAACATCGCAAGCCCAGTTGAGGCAGACCACCTCCATCTCTGTACAACCGAAACGCAGGAGCCGATCTCGATATCTACGAAACTCCTCGTGCCTTGGCTTCGGATTCAGTTGCAGGTGTATGATCAATGTTCGGCTGTAAATCTCTTCCGCCTGCGGGTCTAAAAGTTCGAATGCATCAGAACAAATCAGCGAGACAAGCCTGATGTCATTGGCGGTCCTAGCAAATGTATAAATGCGTGAGCCTAGTTGAAGCCCGTTGACTTCGAAGTGATCTGGGTCGGCCATCGGCTTGGTCTTGAACTGAACGAGAATAACTAGCCGCGTCCCTCCGCCAACTGCGAGGGGTGCCAAAAACACATAGGCAAGGGGATCGAGGAACCTGTTCTGTTGAGCTGGGAGAGGCTCGAAAATGACCTTAGCAGTGGGTTCGAGCTGCGCTTTCAATGTGTTGAGCTCGTTCAACTTGATACTTTCGCATCCCAAAACCCACAGCTTCCCTGATGCCGGCGCTACTCCCGTCTCAATGGCGTTTTTTAAAACCTCCCACGGCATCGAATATTCTGGCGTGACTGCCAAATCGGCTTCTTCCTGATGAGCTAGTTCGAGAAACTTGCTGAACTGCTTTTTGGCAAAGGGGCGATCTTTGCTAAAAACGCCATCCACGCTGGCTTCGATTTCACCATGCGGCTGAAACATCATCGCCTTGTAGTTCGAAACGTTTGGCGTCAGAGCGTTGAGCGTGGGGTGCGCACAGCCGTGATCCTGCAGAACGTCCGAAACCGACTTAAAATTCATTTCCATCCGCGCTTTGAGTTCTTCGCTCATTGAAGACGAGAGTCTAGTCTTCCGCAACCACGGGTGGGGGCATGCGGCTCATAACCTTGCCTCCGTCATGTGCCTAAGAAGAATTTGTATACAATGGTAAGGCTTGGAAGAAAGCGATCTAACTAATTGAAACTACATCGGAATGCGATGGCAAGACATGAAAAAGCCCGCCAGAGGCGGGCCATGTCACTGATATCACTATAAAATCTTGGTTGCGGGGATAGGATTTGAACCTATGACCTTCAGGTTATGAGCCTGACGAGCAACCCCGGCCCGACCGCAACAACCAGAAACCTCGTCCAGACCATGACTGCAATTCGGCGCGTAATGCCTGCGTTGAAAGTGGGGAGTTTTGTGGGTTAAATTTGACGAAGTTTTATAAGTACTTGAAATAATTAGGTAAAACTAATAATTTGGCGGAGAGAGTGGGATTCGAACCCACGGTACAGTTTCCCGCACACACGCTTTCCAAGCGTGCGCCTTAAGCCACTCGGCCATCTCTCCTGGTGCCCTCTCTTGAAGCGGCATGGCGCGTTTTGCAAGAGACCGCGTTCGCTATCGCGGCGATTTCCGCAATTGCTTGAATAAATTGGATAATTCTGCCCTGCCTCGCCGCCGGCGGGGTGAACGTCCCGGAGGTTGAACCGGAAAGCGGTCGCGGACGACGGATTATCTCAAACGCCATTCTCGACAGCTGGACAGCAGCATGATCCTTGGCCGCACGCTTGCGTTCTCGATCCTTATCGCCGCCGCCATTGCGCAAGGCTCGCATCCCGCGCTGGCGCAGGCCTGCGCCCATGATGGCCCGGTGGTGAGTTGCGACGACGGCCGGCGCGGTCTGCTATCGGGGGATGCGATCATCTGGGCCGACGGCACGCGATCGAACGCGTCGCCGCATCCCAGCGTCATCATCGGCAACAAGCCGTCGGTGCATGTCGGACAGGGCGTGTTCGTCGGCAAAGGCAGCGGCGTGGTCCCGCTGGACGATCCCAACGCGCCGAACAAGACGCGCTGCGCGATCTTGGATGGCGTGTCGTATTGCTACTGAAGTACCACCAAGCTCGTCATGGCCGGGCTCGTCCCGGCCATCCACGTCTTGAATTGTGCGAGCAAGAAAGACGTGGATGCCCGGCAGAAGGCCGGGCATGACAATGAACTGAAGCGCTAGTGATATCGCGAACTGGTGTTGACCGAGCGCAGTTGCCACAGCGTTTGCGGATCGGCGCCTATCGCCGGATCGACAGGAGGGGCCTTGGCCGACACCTCGTCCTGCAGCGCATAAACGAAATTGGCAAACCACTGCCGGATGGTGTTGCCGCGAAGCCTGGTCATCATCGCTTCCCAGCGCATGCGGCGCTCGATCAGCGGCATCGACAGCGCCGTCGCCATGGTTCGCGCCATGCCGTCGATGTCGTGAGGGTTCACAATCAGTGCCGTGTCGAGCTCATTCGCGGCGCCTGCGAATTTCGAAAGCACCAGCACGCCCGGATCGGCAGGATTTTGCGCGGCGACATATTCCTTGGCCACGAGGTTCATGCCGTCCTGCAGCGGCGTCACCACGCCGACTTGGGCGGCGCGATAGAGACCCGCCAGCACGGTCTGGCTGAAACCCTTGTTGAGATAGCGGATCGGAGTCCAGTCGACTTCGCCATGGCGGCCGTTCACGTCGCTGATCAGCTTGGCGAGTTCGCTTTGCAGATTGCCATAGGCTTCGATGGTGCCGCGCGACGGCGTCGCGATCTGCAGCAGCGACACGGTGCGGCTCATCGAGGGATGCATGGTCAGCATGCGGTCGAAAGCCTCCATGCGATTGAGCAGGCCTTTCGAATAATCCAGCCGATCGACGCCGATCGCCAGCTTCTCGCCGTTCAGACTTCGGCGCAAACGCGAGACATCGGGGTGGGACGAGGCCTTGGCGGCATGCTGCGCGAATTTTTCAGGGTCAATGCCGATCGGAAACACCGCGATACGGGACGTGCCATAGCGCGAGGTTACGACGCCGCTTTCGACCGTGAGGCCCATGTCGGCTTCAAGATAGCCAAGGAAATTCTCGCGGTCTTCCTCGGTCTGGAAGCCGATCAAATCGTAAGCCAGCATCGCCTCGATCAACTCGCGATGGTGCGGCACGCCGCCGATGATGGCGCGCGCCGGCCACGGCGTATGCAGGAAGAAGCCGAGCGGTTCGGTCACGCCGAGGTCGCGCATTTCCGCGCCCAGCGCCAGAAAGTGATAATCCTGAATCCAGAACGCGGTGTCCTTCCTGCGGAAGCGCATTAAGGCCCGCGCCATGAAGGCGTTGACCTCGCGGTAGGACTGATAGTCCTCCTGCGACACCCGGATCAGATCGGTTCGGGAGTGCAGCGCCGGCCACAGCGCCGAATTGGCGAAACCTTCGTAATATCCGCCGTAATGCGCCGCCGGCAGATCGATCATGGCGAGCGCGCCTTCGCCGAGCGATTCGATTTCTGCAAACGGTCCCTTGTGGGTTGCGTCGCGTACCCGGCCGCTGGAACCTACCCAAATCGCACCGGAATTCTCGACCACCGGCAATAGTGCCGCCGCCAGGCCACCCGTCATGGGTTCATTGGCCTTGGCACGCGCCACCCGATTTGAAACGACAACGAGGTTCACAGGGTCCCCTCCCGGACTTCAGCCCGGTTTATAAACAGCCGTTCATCAATATGGTTCCTCGTCACCTTCCGACCGCATTGAGCTCAAACTTGGATCGCTGAGCGGAACCGCAGCGGCAGCAAGAATCCATCCACAGTTCCCTATGCAAGAACGTCGCCACATTTTAGGCCAATGGCGTGACGCCGCATTGACCAGGCGATGACGGAGATGTGGGAACAAGGTCTGGGCATGAAAGCACGCCGTAAAGCCCTGTGAACAGCGGTAATAAGTGGTGCCGCGCCTCTAATTTGAGCAGGCGCAGCCGCTTTATTATCCGGTGAATTGGAGTGTGGCCGGCTATTCCGTCAGCGATTTTTCGTCGTCGAGCAGATGCGCGAGCCACTCCCTGACATCGCGCGGCTCGTCGAAGTGACCGGCCACGCCGTGCGCACGCCTGCCCACCGAAAATGCCAACCCGCCGAGATCGGGCATGATGGCGAACACGGATTCATCGGTGACGTCGTCACCGATGAATACCGGGCGGCGGCCCTTGAACGGCGCGTGGGTCATCAGTTCGAGCACGCCGCTCGCCTTGTTGAAGCCGGAATGCTTGATCTCGCAGACGCATTTGCCGGGCAGCACCTCGATCGGCGCGTTGGGCAGATCGGCGCGGATCAGCGACACCGCCGCATAAATCGCCTTTTCCGCATGCGGCGCCAGCCGGTAGTGCAGCGCCAGCGAATAGCCCTTGTCCTCGAGCAGGATGCCCGGGCTGAGCTGGGCGATGGCCGCGAGGCGCTTCTTCAACTCCTTGTCCATCGGCGGGGCATGGGTGGCGACGGATTCATTTTCCGTCGTGATGCGCATTTCCGCGCCGTGGCCGCCGACCGCCGGAAATTCCACCGGCGCGAAGATCAGGTCGATGTCATTGAGCGAGCGGCCGCTGACCAGCGCCAACGCGCCCGAGGTCCGCTGCAGCAGCCGGTTCATGGTTTTCGCGAGGCCTGGCGGCACCCAGACTTCGCGCGGCGTCGGCGCGAGATCCAGCAAGGTACCGTCGATGTCGAGCAGCAGCGCGCATGTGCTCAAGTGCGGTATCAGCGCTCCGGGCACCGGAACGGCATCCGGCAGCTCTTCTTCCTGTTCTTGCGGCGGCATATCCATCACATCCTGTGTCATCTCATCCTACTCCACAACGGCAAGCGGTTGTGCAATCGATTCCAGCGGCTGGCGCTCGGCCGCGATACAGTAACGCCACGCGATCGCGGCGGCCGCGATCATCAACCCCGACCCCAGCAGATAGCCCGCGAAAACGCTGGTGCGCGAGCCGGTATCGATCAGCGCGCCCAGCAATGCCGGGCCGGCGACGCCGCCGATCCCGGTCCCGATCGCATAAAACAGCGCAATCGCCAGCGCCCGGACTTCCAGCGGAAAGGTCTCGCTGACGGTGAGGTACGCCGCACTCGCGGCCGGCGAAGCGAAAAAGAAAATCACCATCCAGGCGATGGTCTGGGTTTGCGCGCTCAACACGCCGATCGAGAACAGATAGCCGGACACGGCGAGCAGAATCCCCGACGCGCCGTATGTGAATGTGATCATGGTGCGGCGTCCGAGCGTGTCGAACAGCCGGCCGAGCAACAGCGGCCCGAGAAAATTTCCGGCCGCGAACGGCAGCAGATACCAGCCGACCTGGTTTGAAGCGATGCCGAAGAAATCGGTCAACACCAGCGCATAGGTAAAGAAGATCGCGTTGTAGAAAAACGCCTGCGCGATCATCAGCGCCAGCCCCACCATCGAGCGCTGGCGATAGGTCGATAACAGCGTATGCGCGACCTCACGCAGCGGCGTGTGGCTGCGCATCTTCAGTTTTATTTTCGGCCAGACGCGTTGCTCTTGGTCTTTGCCGATCACCGATCGTTCGATCTCCGCGACGATCTCGTGGGCGCGATCCGGCTGGCCGTGGATCATCAGCCAGCGCGGACTTTCCGGAATCCACAACCGCATCACGAACACCACAAGGCCGAGACAGGCGCCGGTGAGATAGGCGAGCCGCCAGCCGAGATCGGGGCCGATCACATTGGGATCGAGCAGCACGATCGCAGCGACCGCGCCCATCGCCGCGCCAATCCAGAAGCTGCCGTTGATCACAAGGTCGGTCCAGCCGCGATAACGCGCCGGCACCAACTCCTGGATCGTGGAATTGATCGCAGTGTATTCGCCGCCGATACCGGCGCCGGTCAGGAATCGAAACAACGCGTAACTCGCAACGCTCCATGACAATGCGGTGGCCGCGGTCGCGGTCAGATACAGCGCCAGCGTAATGAAGAACAATTTCTTGCGGCCGATGCGGTCTGTCAGCCAGCCGAACCCAAGCGCGCCGATCACGGCGCCAGCAAGATAAGCGCTGTTGGCAAAGCCGACATCGAAATTCGTGAATCGAAGCGCCGGGCTTTCCTTCAACGCGCCGGAGAGAGCGCCCGCGAGCGTGACCTCGAGCCCATCGAGAATCCAGGTGATGCCAAGTGCGGTCACGACGCGGGTGTGAAAGCCGCTCCAACGCAGACTGTCGAGACGCGAGGGGATATCGGTTTCAATGACGCGGTCGGCGCTGAGCGTACCCGGCAGAATTTCGACCTCGGTCATATCAGGCGCGATCCTGCCCGGATTTGCATTCGTTTGCAGCAAGCTCATCAAACCTAACCAAAGAACAACCGTCCGGGAACCTTGGGTTCCAGGCTTTCGCAAAGCATCAGCCACCGGGATCGTGGATGTTAACGCCCGTACTGCGGAGGGGTTCCCATATTTGCTAACTTCGATTCCGCGGAACCGATTGAATTGATGTCCGTTTTCGCTTCATGGCGCGGATGGAGTGAAACGATGGCGACAAGTTCTCGCAAAAACACTTCGAGCAGGACGGCGCGGAAAACGACACGAAAAACCGCAAGCAAAACGACTGCACGGCGAAATTCACCCACGAAGCGGAAGGCTTCACCAAAACGCTGGTCGCAGCGCGTCATGCAAGAGAGCGACGCGCTCGATCTGAAGCGCGGCGTGTTCACATTGCGCGATCCCAAACGAATCGCGGCCTCGCTCAAGCGTTCGGCGGAGCGCAGCTCGCGCCGCAAGACCGGCGCCTATCGCTCAGCGTTGTCGATGCTGACGTTTTACATCAACCGCGCCGGCAAGACGCTGCCGAAGACCCAGCGCGAAAAGCTGGAGCGCGCCAAGGGTGAATTGAAGCGGCAGTTCGGGAGGGAGTGATATGCGCCGCGTGCCCCGGACGCAGCGCAGCGCGTAGCACTTGGGCGGAGCGGTGCGCTGCAGAGCCGGGGCCGTACAGAGCGCCGGTGTTTGGTGCGGTCCCGGTTCTGCGAAGCGGCACTTCGCGCCGCATCGCGCCCGGGAAACGAGAGCGGTGATCCCAAATTTCAAACAGCCACTTCATTCGTCATTCCGGGGCGCGCCTCTTGGCGCGAACCCGGAATCCAGAGGTGTTACATTGCTGAGCTTAACGTCTGGATTCCGGGTTCGCTTGCGCAAGGGCGCAAGCGCCCCGGAATGACGGACATGATTTCGCGTTCTCGCGGCGCAGGTGCGTCCGAGGTTTGCCAGTCCCTCGCGAACCGCGCGAGGGGGTGGAGCGGCGGGAGGCGCCAGGATGCTTGCGAGGCACCCCTGGAGGCGGGAGTAACGTACCCACCTCGCGCGGCAAGGCACCGCGCGCGCCCAAGGCAAGGCGCAGCGCCTCCCGGCGCTCCACCGGCCATCAGGCCATCGACCGTTCCGGGGCGCCCCGGTCCGGCCAACTTTCGCTCCGTCCGCGGAAGGATCGCTTCTAGAAAGCGCCCCCTCATTGGACAGGACGCGCGCAGGATAAGAGAGGTTTGGGGAACGGGGATAGGTATACATTCACAAGTTCGTGAACGGCGGTTTGCACGACTTTCGTTCCCCGGACGCAGCGCAGCGCGCCGTTCTTCACGGCGTGGTGCGCTGCTGAGCCGGGGCCGTACCAAGCGCCGGCGTTTGGCGCGGTCCCGGTTCTGCGAAGCAGCGCTTCGCAAGTGCTCCGCGCCGCATCGCGCCCGGGACACGAGAGCAGCGTGAGCTACGCCGCCCGTATCGTCGTCATGAACCGATCCAGTTCCTGACGCAGCCGTGTGCTTTCGGTGGACAGGGTCTGCGCCGAATTCAAAACCTCTTCCGAGGCCGATCCGGTCTCGGTCGCGCCGCGATTCACTTGCGTGATGTTGCCGGCAACTTCCTGCGTCCCAAGGGCTACGCTTTGCACGCTGCGCGCGATTTCCTGGGTCGCAGAACTTTGCTGCTCAACCGCACTTGCAATGGTCGATGCGATTTTCGAAATCTGCCCGATGGTCTGGCCGATCTCCTTGATCGCCGCGACCGATTCCTGGGTCGCATCCTGCATGCCTGCGATATGCGAGGAGATTTCGTCGGTCGCTTTCGCGGTCTGATTGGCCAGCGATTTGACTTCCGCTGCCACCACGGCGAAGCCGCGGCCGGCCTCGCCGGCGCGGGCGGCTTCGATGGTCGCATTCAGCGCCAGCAGATTGGTCTGCTCGGCAATCGCCGTGATCAGCTTGACCACGTCGCCGATCTGCTGGGCGGCGCGGGTCAGCTTGCCGATCCGCGCGTCGGTCTGTTGCGCCTGCAGCACGGCTGCTTCCGCGATCCGGTTGGATTCGCGCACCCGGCGTCCGATCTCATCGACGGATTGCGAGAGTTGCTCGGTCGCAGCCGCGACCGACTGCATGTTGGTGGAGGCTTCCTCCGACGCGCCGGCGACCTGGCCGGACAATTCTTCGGTGATTTCCGCGGTGCGCGTCAACGTGCCGGCGGCCGATTCAAGCTGCACCGCCGAGGCCGAAACGTTGGACACGATGGCGCCGACCGCGGTCTCGAAATTATCGGCAAAGCGAATGAGTTCGGCGCGCCGCGCCTCGGAAGCGGTGCGGTTTTGCGCGTCATGCGCGGCCGCATCGCGCTCTGCCTTGGCGATGGCCTGCAGCTTGAACTCTTCCACCGCGCCCGCCATCTCGCCGAGTTCGTCCTTACGGCCAAGTCCGGGCAGCACGACATCGAAATTGCCGCCGGCAAGTTCGCGCATCGCCTTGCACATCGCCGTCATCGGCCGCGAAATACCCCGTCCCAGCATCAACGCCAGCGCGCCGCCGAGCAGGAAGCCGCCCGCCGCCAGCATCAGTACCATCCGCTCGGTTTCGCGAACCGTAGCGTCGGACTCGTTTTCCAGCCGCTGCTGGTCCGAGAGCAGATCGGCCTTCATGACGTTCGAACCTTGCGTGATCGCGCCGGCGGAGTCCGCCATTTCAGCGACCAGTTCCTCGATTCCCTTCGCATTGTCGATAAGCTTGCTCAGCGATTGCCGGTATTCTTCAAGCAGACCGAAAATCTCCTTGATCGCGACGACGATTTTCTCGTCATTCGACGAAATCGCGCGCAACGAGTTTTCGACGAATTTGAGCAGCGCCAGCGCGCTTGATGCCACGGTCTGGTCGGAATTGATGACAAACGTGTTGGCGAGCGCGATCACCGACAGATATTGCGAAATGACCTGCTTGGCGCCGAATTCGACCGCCGGAAGCCCCGCTTCGGCGGCGTTGCTGGCGAGATCGTCGAATTTGTAACGCAGCATGGTGCCGCCGCGCGTCAGCTGGTTTTGCGTCAGCAACGCGCTCTCGCGCTTCACTTTCAGAATATCGGCAAAGATTTTTGTAAAGATGCGGAATTCCCGCTCCAGTTTCACGATCTGCTCGATCCGCGCCGGGTTGATGGCGCCCTTCATCGATTGAAGGATGGCGTCCCTCAGGCTGGCTTCGGCCGATAGCGCCGCCTTGGCGTCATCTTCCTTGGCCGTGACCACATAATAGCGCGCGAGTGACTGGTACGAGATCAACTCGCGGTCGATATTGCGTGCCAGGTCCGCCTCAGCCACGCTGTTTCGATACGACATCACGCCGTCCGAAATGCGCTGGAATCCGAGCCAGGCGATCCCCAGACTGGCGGCGGAGATGGCGAGCACCACGGCAAAGCCGAACAGGACTTTTCCGCGAAATCTTAAGGTCGGGAGTTTTAGGGACACCGATTGCGGACGGACGCGCTTCAACAACCCCATCACAGCCCCTTGCATTCCAAAACGCCAATCGATCCCGGAAGCGCGCGCTTCCCGAATCCACGGCCAAAGGTGAACAAGAATGGATAAAATCGCGTAAATATCGGCTTAAACTAACACCGTCATGGCCGGGCTCGTCCCGGCCATCCACGTCTCACCTTGCATCAAAGACACAAAAAAACGTGGATGCCCGGGACAAGCCCGGGCATGACGACGAGGCTGGTTTTTCGCCTACGCCGCCTTGGCTGCCGGAGGCGCCAGCGCCTGCCAGCTATCGGCCAGCTGCAGCTTCGGCTCGGTCACTGCCTGCAGGCTCGTTAGTGTCATGCCCGGCACCATTTCCAGCACGAACAGGCCCTGCGGGGTCACGTCGATCACCGCGAGATTGGTGTAGATGCGCTTGACGCAGCCCGCCGCGGTCAGCGGCAAGGTGCAGTGCTTTAAGATTCGCGGCGCACCCTTCTTGCTGGTGTGATCCATGAGGACGCGAATTTCCTTGGCCCCGACCGCCAGATCCATGGCGCCGCCGACCCCCGGCGGGAATGCCGGATCCTCGGTGGTCCAGTTGGCGAGATCGCCCTTTTCGGAGACCTCGAACGCCCCAAGCAGGCTGACATCGAGATGCCCGCCGCGGATCATCAGGAACGCGTCCGCGTGGTGGACAAAGCAGCCGCCGGCGACCAGCGTCGTCTTGTTCTTTCCGGCATCGACCATATAGGGGTCTTCCTTGCCGGGTTCGGGTTTTGGGCCCATGCCGAGGATGCCGTTCTCGCTGTGAAAGATCACTTCGCGGCCCGGCGGCACATAGCTCGCGGCCAGGGTCGGAATGCCGATGCCGAGATTGACGAAAGCGCCTTCGGGTAAATCCTGCGCGGCGCGCCAGGCCATTTGTTCGCGGGTTAGCGGCGTCATGCGTTTGCTCCAACAACGACCACGCGATCCACGAAGATGCTCGGTGTCACCACGGCTTCGGGATCCATCTCGCCAAGCTCGACCATCGTATCGACCTCGACCACGGTCAGTTCGGCCGCCATCGCCATCACCGGATTGAAATTCCGCGCCGACTTGAGGTAGGTCAGATTGCCCCAGCGATCGGCCTTGTTGGCCTTGATCAGTGCGACATCGCCTTTCAGCGGTCTTTCGAAGACGTGGAGCCGGCCGTCGATCTCGCGGGTTTCCTTGCCTTCCGCGAGCCTGGTGCCGGCCGATACCGGCGAGAAGAAGCCGCCGAGCCCGGCGGCCGCGCAGCGCATGCGCTCGCTGATAGTGCCCTGCGGCACCAATTCCAGTTCGAGGCTCCTGGCCCGGTAGGCGTTGAGAAAGGCGCTGTAGTCGCCGGAGCGCGGATAGGAGCAGATCACCTTGCGCACGCGTCCGGAATTGATCAGCCGCGCCAGCCCGTAGTCGCCATTGCCGGAATTGTTGGCGACGATGGTCAATTCCCGCGCGCCCTGATCATGCAAGGCATCGAGCAGATGATCGGCGACGCCGACCGCGCCAAACCCCGCCACCAGTACCGTCGATCCGTCGCGGACCCCGGCCACCGCGTCGGCGGTGGTTTTTACCTGTTTGTCGATCAATCCAGCGACTCCCTGAAGTCTTTTTGGCGCGTCGAGAACGCTATTGCCGCGAAATAGAGCATCAAGCCATACGCCGATAAAGGCACAAATTTGCAGCCGTGATACGCATAGCCCGCCCCGCGTCGTCCTCGCGACGAAAATCGGTGTTGCAAAGTCGCCGCTCCGTGCTTCTAATTGGAATAATTAAAAGGTTTGGGAGGTTTCAGCGTGTCTACAGTCAAACTGACGGTGAACGGCAAGGCGGTTTCGGCCGATGTCGAGGACCGGACGCTCCTTGTGCATCTGCTGCGCGATCATCTGGGCCTGACCGGCACCCATATCGGCTGCGATACCAGCCAATGCGGCGCTTGCGTCGTGCATATCGATGGCGCCGCGGTGAAATCCTGTACCGTGATGGTCGGACAGGCCAACGGCTCCAATGTCACCACCATCGAAGGCATCGCCAAGGGCGACGAACTGCATCCGATGCAGGCCGCGTTCCGCGATAATCACGGGCTGCAATGCGGTTACTGCACGCCGGGCATGATCATGACGTCGATCGACATGGTTGCGCGCCATGGCGGCAACCTCGACGAGGAAACCGTCCGTCACGAACTCGAAGGCAATATCTGCCGCTGCACCGGCTATCACAACATCGTCAAGGCGGTGCTCGACGCTGCCGGACGCATGAAGGTCGCGCAGGCGGCGGAATAGCGAAAGCCACGATCAATTCGTCACATCTGAAGCCGCTGCATTTCGATGGAAATCGCGGACAACGCTCCGGTAGGGAGACTGAAATATGGGTATCGAAGGCGTCGGCGCTCGGGTAGCGCGCAAGGAAGACAAGCGTTTCATCACCGGCAAGGGCCGCTATGTCGATGATATCCGCCTCCACGGCATGACCTATGCCGCCTTCGTCCGCAGTCCGCACGCCCATGCCAAGGTGACGAGCATCGACTCCGCGGCGGCGATGCAAATGCCCGGCGTGGTCGACGTGTTGACCGGACAGCAGATCGTCGATGACAAGATCGGCAATTTGATCTGCGGCTGGATGATCCATTCCAAGGACGGTTCGCCGATGAAGATGGGCGCGTGGCCGGCGATGGCGCCGGACACCGTGCGCTTCGTCGGCCAGGCCGTCGCGGTCGTGATCGCGGAAACCCGCAATCAGGCGCGCGACGCTGCGGAAGCGGTTGTCGTCACCTACGAGGAATTGCCCGCCGCCGCCGACATCAAGGCGGCGATCGCGCCGGGGGCACCGCAGCTGCATCCGGAGGCGCCGGGCAATGTGATCTACGACTGGACCATCGGCGACGAGGCCGCGACCGACGCGGCCTTCAAGGCGGCGGCCAATGTGACCTCGCTCGACATCACCAACAACCGCCTCGTTCCGAACGCGATGGAGCCGCGCGCTGCGATCGCCGAATACGATTCGGCGGAAGAGCATTTCACGCTGTACACCACCTCGCAGAATCCGCATGTGGCGCGGCTGGTGTTGTCGGCGTTCTACAACGTCGCTCAGGAGCATAAGCTGCGGGTGATCGCGCCCGATGTCGGCGGCGGGTTCGGCTCGAAGATCTTCATCTATCCGGAAGAAATGGTGGCGCTGTGGGCGTCGAAGAAGACCGGCCGCCCGGTGAAGTGGACCTCCGACCGCACCGAGGCCTTTCTCACCGACGCGCATGGCCGCGATCATCTGACCCATGCCGAAATGGCTTTTGACAAGGACAACAAGATCACCGCGCTGCGGGTGAAGACCTACGCCAATCTCGGCGGCTACATGTCGCTGTTCTCGTCGTCGGTGCCGACCTATCTCTACGCCACGCTGCTATCGGGCCAGTACAACATCCCCAACATCTTCGCCGAGGTGATCAGCGTCTACACCAATACCACGCCGGTCGATGCCTACCGGGGCGCCGGGCGGCCCGAGGCGAGCTTTGTGGTGGAGCGGCTGGTGGAAACGGCGGCGCGCACGCTCAAGGTCGATCCGGCGGAATTGCGGCGCAAGAATTTCATCACCGTGTTCCCGCACCAGACCCCTGTCATCATGGCCTACGACGCCGGCGACTTTAACGCCTCGCTGGATGCCGCGATGAAGGCGATCGACTACGCCGGTTTTGCCGCGCGCAAGGCCAAGGCGAAAGGCGAAGGCAAGCTGCGCGGCATCGGGCTGTCCTGCTACATCGAGGCCTGCGGCATCGCGCCGTCGAAGGCGGTGGGCTCGCTCGGCGCCGGCGTCGGCTTATGGGAATCCGCGGAAGTGCGGGTCAATCCGGTCGGCACCATCGAAATCCTCACCGGCTCGCACAGCCACGGCCAGGGCCACGAGACCACCTTCGCGCAGGTGATCGCGGAACGGCTCGGCATTTCGATCGGCCAGGTCTCCATCGTTCACGGCGACACCGACAAGGTGCAGTTCGGCATGGGCACCTATGGCTCGCGCTCGGCGGCGGTCGGCATCTCCGCCATCGTCAAGGCGATGGAGAAGATGGAAGCCAAGGCCAAGAAGATCGCGGCGCATCAGTTGGAGGCGTCCGAGGACGACATCGTCATCGAGAACGGCGAGTTCAAAGTCACCGGCACCGACAAGTCGATTGCGCTGCCGATGGTGGCACTGGCTGCGTACACCGCGCATAATTTGCCGGACGGCATGGAGCCGGGCCTGAAGGAAACCGCGTTCTACGACCCGACCAACTTCACCTTCCCCGCAGGCTCTTACATCTGCGAGGTCGAGGTCGACAGCGGCACCGGCAAGACCTCGTTCGTCAACTTCGTCGCGGCCGACGATTTCGGTCGGCTGATCAATCCGATGATCGTCGAGGGCCAGGTCCATGGCGGTCTCGCGCAAGGCATCGGCCAGGCGCTGCTGGAAAACGCGGTCTACGACGCGAGCGGCCAGCTCCTGACCGCGAGCTTCATGGACTACGCCATGCCGCGCGCCGAAGACCTGCCCTCGTTCAACGTCTCGCACACCATGACGCTGTGTCCGAGCAATCCGCTCGGCGTCAAGGGCTGCGGCGAAGCCGGCGCGATCGGCGCGTCCGCCGCCGTCATCAACGCCATCACGGATGCAATCGGCAACAACAATCTCGCAATGCCCGCGTCTCCGGACCGCGTCTGGCACGCGATCCACGGCTGAGAGGAAGAACGCCATGCACGAGACAAATTATCATCGCCCTGCAAGCGTCGACGAAGCAGCTTCGCTGTTCGCCAAGGGCTCGGACTCGAAATATCTCGCCGGCGGCCACACGTTGCTGCCGGTGATGAAGGCGCGGCTCGCTTCGCCCTCCGACGTGATCGATCTGGCCAGGATCAAGGACCTGGTCGGGATCCAGTCGCTGGGCGATGCGCTGGTGATCAAGGCGGCGACGACCTATTTCGCCATTCTGAGCAGCGCCGACGTGAAAAACACAATTCCTGCGCTGGTGCATCTCACCACGGTGCTCGGCGATCCGGCGGTGCGCTATCGCGGCACCATCGGCGGCTCGATTGCCAACAATGATCCAGCGGCGGATTATCCTGCCGCCGTGCTCGCGCTCAACGCCACGGTCAACACCAACAAGCGCGCGATCAAGGCCGATGATTTCTTTAAAGGTTTGTTTTCGACCGCCCTCGAAGACGGCGAGATCATTACTTCAGTCAGCTTCCCGGTTCCGGCCAAAGCTGGCTATTCGAAAATGCGGCATCCGGCGTCGCGCTTCGCGCTGACCGGCGTGTTCGTCGCCAAGAGCAGAACGGGCGAGGTTCGCGTCGCCGCCACCGGCGCGTCGCAGAACGGCGTGATGCGGGTGCCGGCGATCGAGGCGGCGCTGAAGGCCAATTTTGCGTCCGCAGCACTCGACAACGTCACGATTTCCGCCGACGGATTGCTGGCTGACATTCACGGATCGGCGGCCTATCGCGCCAATCTGATCAAGGTAATGGCGCAGCGCGCGGTCGATGCCGCCGAGGCGGGCTAGTTCACACACGCCTCGCTGTCATTGCGAGCCACCGGGTCGCGCGAATGCGCGCCCGATGATAAACTCAGCGAAGCAATCCAGCATTCAGCGAAGAACTGGATTGCTTCGTCGCTTACGCTCCTCGCAATGACAAACTCAGCTAACCGGACGTCCACCTTGCAAGAAACATCGACCGCGCCTTTAACTCCCCCGTCAGCCCAGCAACGCCTGACCGGCCCGCTCGCCGGCATTCGCATCGTCGAGTTCGCCGGCCTCGGGCCCGGGCCTTTCGCGTCGATGATGCTCGCGGACATGGGCGCCGATGTTGTGACGCTGATGCGCGGCGAGCAGAAGCAGGGCCTGCGCGGCGCCATTATGATGCGCGGCCGCCGCCAGATCGCGTGCGACTTGAAAGACAAGACCTGCGTCGCGGATGTGCTCAAGCTGCTCGAAGGCGCCGATGTGCTGATCGAGGGCTATCGCCCCGGCGTAATGGAGCGGCTTGGCTTCGGCCCCGATGTAGCGCTGGCGCGCAACAAGCGCCTGGTCTATGCGCGCATGACCGGCTGGGGCCAATCCGGCCCGCTGGCGAATGCCGCAGGCCATGACATCAACTACATCTCAGTCACTGGCGCGCTGCATGCGATCGGCGCAAAGGACAAGCCGGTGCCGCCGCTCAATCTGGTCGGCGACTATGGCGGCGGCGCGCTGTATCTCGTGGTCGGCATTCTCGCAGCGTTGCTGGACGCAAAGAAGTCCGGTCAGGGCCAGGTGGTCGACGTCGCGATGTGCGACGGCGCGGCGTCGCTGATGTCGTTGTTCTGCGAACTGACCGCGATCGGGCGCTGGAAGGACGGCCGCGAATCCAATCTGCTCGACGGCGGCGCGCATTTCTACGGCACCTATGAATGCAAGGATGGCGAGTTCGTCTCGCTGGGCTCGATCGAGCCGCAATTCTACGCCGAATTGCGCCGGCTCGCCGGACTTGATGACGCACTCTATGACGGCCAGATGGACGCCAAGAACTGGCCGGCGATGAAGGAAAAAATGACGGCGGTGTTCCAGACAAAGACCCGCGCCGAATGGTGCGCGATCATGGAAGGTACCGACGTCTGTTTCGCGCCAGTGCTGTCGCTCTCGGAGGCGCCCACGCATCCGCACATGGCCGCGCGCAAGATTTTCGTCGATGTCGACGGCATCACGCAGCCCGCGCCCGCGCCGCGCTTCTCACGCACGCCCTCGGCGATCAGGAAGACGGTGGCGGCGGAGCTGGCTGAGGTGGCGAAGGAGTGGGGAAGCGGCGGATAAAACTCGGTGTCGTCCCCGCGAAGGCGGGGACCCATAACCACCGATGGTTATTGTTTGTCACGTTGCTTCCGCGAGTGGCTGACGCCTTCCGCATCACGGAGACGGAGGCTATGGGTCCCCGCTTTCGCGGGGACGACACGGAGTGTGTGGCCGCACCGCGCCGAATCCTAAGCCGCGGTCTTGTCACCCACCGTCAGCACACCACGCCTGATCTGATCCTCCTCGATCGATTCGAACAGCGCCTTGAAGTTGCCTTCGCCAAAACCGTCGTCGCCCTTGCGTTGGATGAACTCGAAGAAGATCGGCCCGATCGCGTTGGCCGAGAAAATCTGCAAAAGTACCTTGGTCTCGCCGCCTTCGACCACACCCTCGCCGTCGATCAGGATGCCGTCGCGCTTGAGCCGCGCCACATCCTCGCCGTGCTTCGGCAACCGCGCGTCGATCTTCTCGAAATAGGTTTCCGGCGGCGCCGGCATGAACGGCAGGCCGTCGGCGCGCAGCTTCTCGACCGCGCGATAGATATCCTTGGCGCCGCAGGCGATGTGCTGGATGCCCTCGCCACGATAGACGTTGAGGTATTCCTCGATCTGGCCGGAATCGCCGGCATCCTCGTTGATCGGAATCCGGATCTTGCCGTCGGGGCTGGTCAGCGCCCGCGAGAACAGGCCGGAAGCGCGGCCTTCGATATCGAAAAAGCGGATCTGCCGGAAGTTGAACAGCTTTTCATAGAACCCGGTCCAGACATCCATGCGGCCGCGATGAACGTTGTGGGTGAGGTGATCGAGATAGAACAGCCCGGCGCCTTCGGGGCGCGGATTTTTCGCGCTCAGCCATTCGAATTCGATGTCGTAGGCGGAACCTTTGGCGCCGTAACGATCGACGAAATACAACAGGCTGCCGCCGATGCCCTTGATCGCGGGCACATCGAGCGTCTTCTGCGCGGATGGAATATCCGCCGGCTCCGCGCCAAGCGAGACCGCGCGCTCATAAGCCTGCTTCGCATCGACGACTCGAAACGCCATCGACGGCGCACACGGGCCGTGCTTTGAGACGAAGTCGAAACCGTGGGTGTTGGGTTCTTCATTGACGAGATAGTTGATGTCGCCCTGGCGATACACCGCGATCTTTTTGGTCTTGTGCCGCGCGACCGGCGCATAGCCCATCAGCTTGAACAGCGCGTGCAGCTCTTCCGGCTTGGGATGCGCGTATTCGACGAACTCGAAACCGTCGGTGCCCATCGGATTATCTGATGTAATGGTGGCGGCCGGCGCGTCGTGCGGAAATGGACCCATGGCTGATCTCCCTGAATTGTTGTCATGGATTATCGGTCGTATCGGGCGCAAGGTGTATGCATTCAGCTGCTGCATCGGCTATATTATGCGTGTTTCGTGCATAATATAGGACTTCTACGCATGATTTCAGTGGACGCCTTCGATCTCAAAATCCTGGCCGCGCTGCAGGATGACGGCCGGCTGACCAACCAGCAACTCGCCGATGTCGCGGGACTATCGGCATCGCAGTGCTCGCGCCGCCGGATGCGGCTGGAGCAAGAGAAGGTGATCTCCGGCTATCACGCCGATTTGGCTGGCGAAGCGCTGGGCTTTTCCCTGATCGCCTTCATTCACATTACGCTGGCGACCCATTCGCCCGACAATGCAAAACGGTTTCGCGCGCTGGTCAATCGTGTTGACGATATCCAGGAAGCCTATTCGCTCACCGGCGACGCCGACTATCTGTTGAAGGCGGTATTGCGCGACCTCAAGAGCCTGTCCGACATCGTCAACAATGTGCTGATGCCGCACCAGAGCGTGGCCCATGTGCGCTCGTCGATCGTGCTGGACCGGTTGAAGGAAACGTCAAAGCTGCCGTTGAAGGGGATTCGTTAGCCGTCATTCCGGGGCGCGAGCAACGCGAGCGAGCCCGGAATCCAGAGATACCGCACGATCTCTGGATTCCGGGTCTGCGCCAAGAGGCGCATCCCGGAATGACGGGCTTGGCTGAAATCGAGGGAAATTCGTCATTCGAATCGGACGTAAGATTTGCGATGTTCCGTCTCGCCACAGGATGACAGATACCATGGCGCTGCAACTCCGACCGAACTGCGAATATTGCGACAAAGATCTTCCGCCGCATTCGACGGAAGCGCGCATCTGCAGCTATGAATGCACCTTCTGCGCGGACTGTGTCGAGACCAAGCTGCACAATGTCTGCCCGAACTGCGGCGGCGGTTTTACGCCGCGGCCGATCCGGCCCGCGAAGGAGTGGCGTCCAGGACTGTCGGTCGAGAAGCGCCCGCCGTCGGACACGCGTGTCCGTCTGTCCTACAGCCGTAAAGACATCGGTGAGCATTCGGCACGCATCCGGAATATTCCACCGGAAGATCGCTAAGCGCGTTACGTCGCAGGCAGAATCGTGCCCTCGACTTCCCCAAAACCGACGCGGTAGCCGTCGCCTTGGCACCAGCCGCGCATGGTCAGGGAGTCGCCGTCTTCCAGAAACGTGCGCTTCACGCCGCGGGGCAATTCCACCGGCTCGGTACCGTTCCAGCTGATCTCCAAAAGGCTGCCGCGTTCGCTTTTCTCCGGCCCGCTGATGGTGCCGCTCCCCAGCAGATCGCCGACATTCATCGCGCAGCCGCTTGAAGCGTGATGCACCAACTGCTGCACCGACGACCAGTACATGTATTTGAAATTGGTGCGGCAGATGCGGGCCGCGTCATTCATCCGCGCCGTCCGCAAATCGACGTCGAGCACTAGATCGTAATTGTTTGCGCCCGCCTGCCGCAGATATGGCAGCGGCACCGGCTCCTGCGCCGGCCCGTGCACGCGGAACGGCTCCAGCGCCTCCCGGGTGACGACCCACGGGCTGATGGACGTGGCGAACGCCTTGGCCTGGAACGGGCCGAGCGGCACGTATTCCCACTGCTGGATATCCCGCGCGCTCCAGTCGTTGAGCAGTACGAAGCCAAAGATCATGTCTTCGGCTTGGCTCTCGGTCAGCATCTCACCCATCGGCGACGGCTGTCCGACCACGACGCCCATCTCCAGTTCGAAGTCGAGCCGTTTGCATGGCTCGAAACTCGGCAGCTCCGCGCTCGGCGGCTTCAGCTGCCCGCGCGGCCGGCGCACTTTTGTGCCGCTGACCACGACGGTCGACGAGCGGCCGTTGTAGCCGATCGGGACGTGCAGCCAGTTCGGCAGCAGCGGATTGGTCTTATCGCGGAACATGGTGCCGACATTGGTGGCGTGCTCCTTCGACGAATAGAAATCGGTGTAACCGGCAACCTGAAGCGGCAGATGCAGTTTTACGTTCGCCATTGGCACCAGCGCGCGTTGGCGTAACTCATCGTTGTTGCGAAGCTCCGGATTGTCGTGGCGCAGCAACTCGCTGATCCGCGCGCGGGTGCGCGACCACAGCTTCGGCCCCAGCGCCATGAAGGGATTCAGCATCGGCTCCGCGAAGACACCGAGTTCGCCGACATCCAGCCGCCCGTCCTGTTCGAGCTCCCAAAGGTCGAGCACGTAGTCACCAATCGCGACGCCAACGCGCGGGGCCAGCCCGTCCTTTGCCGAGAACACGCCGTAGGGCAGGTTCTGGATTGGGAAATCCGAGGATGGATCGACGTCGATGAAGGAGCGAAGGGTGGGATCGTTGGGGTAGGGCAAGGTTGCTCCGTTCGCATGAATTTCAACTTCGTCATTCCGGGACGCGCCTCTTTGGCGCGGACCCGGAATCCAGACACACGGCACTAGCTCCGGATTCCGAGTTCGCGGCTTCGCGCCCCGGAATGACGTTACGGCCTATTCGGATCGAACCGCTTCTCCAGCCCCTTCCAGCAATCCGCGTAATCGTCCTGCAACGTCGCCGACTTCGCCGCGTACTCGGTCACCCGCTGCGGATATCGCGTCTCGAACATGAAGGCCATGGTGCCGGTCAGCTTCACCGGCTTCAATTCGCTGTTGCTGGCGTGATCGAACGCCTCGCGGTCGGGACCGTGCGGCAGCATCATGTTGTGCAGGCTGATGCCGCCGGGCGTGAATCCTTGCGGCTTCGCGTCATAGACGCCGTAGATCAGCCCCATGAATTCCGACATGATGTTCATGTGATACCATGGCGGCCGGAAGGTGTTTTCCGCCACCGCCCAGCGTTCCGGGAAAATCACGAAATCGATATTGGCGGTGCCGGCGGTTTCCGACGGCGAGGTCAGCACCGTGAAAATCGACGGATCGGGATGGTCGAATCCGATCGCGCCGACCGGCGAGAACGTGCGCAGGTCGTATTTGTACGGCGCGTAATTGCCGTGCCACGCCACCACGTCGATCGGCGAATGCGGCAGTTTTGTCATCCACAACGCGCCGCCCCATTTCACGTAGAGTTCGGTCGGCGTGTCCTTGTCCTCGTAAGCCGCCACCGGCGTGAGGAAATCGCGCGCGTTGGCGAGGCAATTGGCGCCGATCGGGCCGCGCTCCGGCAGCGTGAAGGCGCCGCCGTAGTTTTCACACAGATAGCCGCGCGCAGACCCTGCCGGAATCTCGACGCGGAATTTCACCCCGCGCGGAATCACCACGATCTCGCCGGGCTCGGCGTCGATCCGCCCGAACTCGGTGACGAAGCGCAAATTACCCTGCTGCGGCACAAACATCATCTCGCCATCGGCATTGTAGAAATGCTGGTCCACCATCGATTTGGTGATGAGATAGACATGCGCCGCCATGCCGGCTTGCGTGTTGGCATCTCCAGCGGTGGTCATGGTCTGCACGCCTTGCAGGAAGGTCATATCTTCCTTCGGAATTGGCGCCGGATCCCAGCGCAGTTGTGCGATCGGCAATTCGTGCTCATGGCACGGCGCGGTGCGCCACAGGCCGGCGTCGACCTTAGTGAAGCGCCCCGAGTGCCGCACCGACGGCCGAATCCGATACAGCCACGAGCGCTCGTTACTGCCGCGCGGCGCGGTGAATGGCGAGCCCGAAAGCTGCTCGGCATAAAGCCCGTAGGCGCAGCGCTGCGGCGAGTTGCGCCCCATCGGCAGCGCGCCCGGCAGTGCTTCGGTCTCGAACGAGTTGCCGAAGCCGGACATGTAGCCCGGCGTGATATTGACAGAACTCCGGCTGATGACATCGGGCGACGTGTTGATATTCATGGTCATCCTCCTTGCAGGCTTGCCCACATTTCCAGATCGCGCTCGGCGGTCCAGATCACCGGGTCGTCGATACCCGAAGCTTCGTCGAACGCGCGCGAGACATTGAACGGCAGGCAGTGTTCGTAGATCGCGAAGCTGGAGAATTTAGGGTCCATCACTTCGCGCGCCGCCGCCATGGTTTCCTTCAGGTTTCGCCCCTTGGCGACCGATGTTTCGGCGGCGCCATACAGTGTGCTGACGAAATCGCGCGTCATGGCGATGGCATCGCGCACCATCGGCTGGCCCTTGAGCGCGTCGCCTCGCCCGGGCGCAATCGCCTTGGGATTGAAGGCGCGTATTTCGTTCAGCGTCGCCGGCCATTCGCGCAAATGCGCGTCGCCGCAATAGCACGCCGAATGATACTCAATCAGGTCGCCGGAGAACATCACCTCGGCATCGGGCACCCATGCCACGATATCGCCGGAGGTGTGGCCCGCGCCGAGCGACATCAGCCGCACCTCGCGCTTGCCAAGATAGATCGTCATGTCGGTCTCAAACGTCAGCGTCGGCCAGGTCAGGCCGGGGATGCTCTCAGACCCCTGAAACAGCCGCGGGAAACGGCCGAACTCGGAATCCCAGTCCTGCTGGCCGCGTTCCTCGATCAGGCGATGGGTCTCCTCCGAAGCAATGATCGCCTCCGCCTTGTAGGCGGATGCGCCGAGCACGCGCACCGCGTGATAATGCGACAGCACCACATATTTGATCGGCTTGTCGGTGACGCTACGAACGCGCTCGATCACCTTGTTGGCCAGCGCCGGCGTCGCCAGCGCGTCGAACACGATGCAGCCGTCGTCGCCGACGATAACAGCCGAGTTTGGATCGCCCTCGGACGTGAATGCGTAGAGGTCGGCGCCAATCTCGGAGAAGGTGATCTTCTTCTCCGTCATATCAGTGGTGGATGCGAAACCCTTGGCCATCAGTTCAATTCCTTGTGCGTTCGTTCTTATTGTTGCTGCTGTTGCTGCTGGCCGTCCACCAGACGCCGCTTCGCAAGCTCGATCGCTTTGCGCAGCACGTCGAGATCGCCGATGTGATTGGCGAGAACCAGCACCAGCGCGGCGTCGAGATCGGCGCTCTGCGCGTCGCTGATGCCGCGATGGGCTTCGACGATCATGCGGAAAGCGTCGTCGGGTTTTGTGAAATTCGAACTGGTGGACAGTGCCATCACAAACCCTCATTGATCGCGGTAGCGCGGGCAAGCGCGGCAACGATTGCGCCGTGCGTAAGATGCCGGAAGCGCGCCGCGACATAGCCGTCCGGCCGCAACAGATAACCGGTGCCGGGCGCGGCATCGTAGCGCGCGCCAAGCAGTCCCGAGGGGTCGCCGAAACCGTCATCGCCTATCCTGATGACGCCGACGCCAGCGGGGACGCTCGCCGCCGCGCCATTGGCAAACTCCAGCAGGGCAAATCGCGTTCCCGCCTTCACAAAAGCTTCGGTCAGAAATGTCGAACCGCCGTCGCGGCCCGTCAGCGGCGCATCCAGCATGGACGCCCCGGGCGGTGGCCCACCGCGCCATGTCTCGCCGTCGGCGGTCGAGAGCGGCGTGTCGTAGACAGAAGGAACCGACAGCCGCCCGCCGTTGATCATGCGCTTGCCGAATTCGGTGTCCCTGGCGAGCGACAGCACCGCCTGCCGCAGCCGCGCTTCCTGGCGCGAAGCCGGCGCCATGAAATCGGTCGAGCGGGTCGACTCGCGAATGTTCTCGTCGGCCGCCGCACTTCGCTCGACGTGATAGCTCTCGAACAAATTCTCCGGCGACGTTCCGGCCAGCACGCGCGCCAGCTTCCACGCCAGGTTTTCAGCGTCCTCCAGCCCTGAATTGGCGCCGCGCGCGCCGAACGGCGACACCTGATGCGCGGCATCGCCGGCGAAGATCACGCGGTCATGGATGAATTTCTCCATGCGCCGGCACTGGAATTTGTACAGCGATATCCAGACGAATTCGAAGTCGTTATGGCCCAGCATCCGCGCGAGCCGCGGCCGCACGTTCTCCGGCAACTTCTCGACCGCAGGGTCCGCGTCCGGACTGAGCTGCAGATCGATCCGCCAGATATCGTCGGGCTGGCGATGCAGCAGCGCCGAGCGCCCGGCATGAAAAGGCGGGTCGAACCAGAACCAGCGCTCGGTCGGAAATTCCGCCGTCATCTTGACGTCGGCGATCAAAAACTGATCCTCGAACACCTGCCCTTTGAAATCCGCACCGACCAGGCTCCGCAACGACGAGCGCGCGCCGTCGCAGGCAACGACATATCGCGCGGCGAGCCGGTACGGCCCGTCCGGCGTTTCAATGGTCAGCACCGCATGATCGTTGCGCTGCTCCAGCGCGCTCACTCTGTTGCGCCAGCGCAGATCGATCTCAGGCAATTGCGCCGCGCGCTCGACCAGGTAGGCCTCGGCATAAAACTGCTGCAGGTTGATGAAGGCCGGCATCTTGTGGCCCTGCTCCGGCAGCAGGTTGAATTGATAGAGCTGCGACGCGCTGTGAAAGATCCTGCCGACGCTCCAGACCACGCCCTTGTCGGTCATGCGCTCCGCAACGCCGAGCCGGTCCCAGTATTCCAGCGAACGCTTGGAAAAGCAGATCGCGCGCGAGCCCTCGCCGATGCGGTCGGCGTCGTCGAGCAGCACCACCGGCTGGCCGCGCTGCGCGAGATCAATCGCCAGCGACAGCCCCACGGGTCCGGCGCCGACCACCACCACCGGATGCTCGGCCGCGTTGGCCCGATCCTGATCGGGATGGCGGCGATAGCCGAACTGCGTGGTGTGCTGCTGCATCATGGCTCTGGCCAAGGAACGGCGAGTTCGCTAAGATAGTCTCACGTGCAACTATCTTAAACACCTCTTAAACGCCTTGGGCGCGCCGCCGTCAACCCGAATTGGAACGATTTTGGCGAAACTCGATCTTTTCAAGTTCGTTCCGTTCCGGCTCAATCGCCTCGCGGCCGAGGTCAGCGCCGCGCTGTCCAGCGAGTATCAAGAGCGCTACGGGTTGGATATTCCGGAATGGCGGGTGCTGGCGACGCTGGGGTTTCGCAACGACGCCTGCAGCGCGCAATACATCGCGCATTGCACCCGCACGCACAAATCCACCATCAGCCGCGCGGTCACCGCATTGATGCAACGGCAACTCGTGGAGCGGGTCGAGAACGAGGACGACCGCCGCGAGTTCCGGCTGCGCATGACGCACAAGGGACGTGCGCTGTACGAGGAGCTGATCCCGCGACTTAAGCGCAAGGAGCAGGAAATTCTGTCGTGTCTCACGGCACAGGAGCGCAAGGAATTTGCAGCAGCGCTGGGCAAGATCGAGAACAGCCTCGATCTGGTGCTGACCAGCAAGGAAGCGAGCAAGACGGAGGCGTATTGAACGCGTGTCGCCGCAGATTTAACCGCCGTCATTCCGGGATGCGCCTCTTGGCGCAGGCCCGGAATCCATAACCCCCAATCGTGGTTATGGATTCCGGGCTTACTCGCTTCGCTCGTGCCCCGGAATGACGGGTTATCTTATATGCCTCGCGATCACCGGGAAATACGCAGCCCCATCGCCGGCATCGATCGCTTCCTGCAAAATCTCGCCGATCAACTCGGCGCCGCGGATTTTAACGCCAGCGTCATCCGCCAGTTCCAGCGCATAGGACAAATCCTTCAGCGCATATTCGGTCGAGAACGCGCGTTCGGGAAAATTACCGGGCACGATCGCCTTGATGCCGTGATTGCGCAGCGCAAAACTATCCGCCGAACCTTTCGACAGCGTATCGAACAGCAGCGCCGGATCGACGCCGCTGCGTTTGGCGACCGCGACCGCCTCGGCCAGCGCGTTGACGGTTTCGAACAGCACCATGTTGTTGAGGATTTTGGTCACCTGCCCCGCGCCGACATCGCCGCAGCGCGTGACGTCGGTGGCGAAGCACCGGATCAACGGCTCGATCGCTGCATACAATTCCGGCGCGGCACCAATCATGACGCTGAGCGTGCCGTCTTGCGCGGCCTGCCGCGTGCGCGCAATCGGCGCATCGGCCCAGGACGCGCCTTTGGCCTGCAATTGCTGCGCAAAGTCGCGGGTCTGGTTCACCGACGAGGTGCCGAGATCGACCACGATCTGTCCCGGCCTGACGTTTCTCAGGATGCCGTCGCCTTCGAACACCGTGCGCAAATGTTTTGCGCTCGGCAAACACAAAAACACGAGATCGCTTTGCGTAACGACATCGGCAACCGAACCGGCGATGTCCGCGCCTTCCGCGCGAAGCCGCGCCAGCGGCTCGGGCGCGAGGTCGAACGCGGCGACGCGCGCGCCGCTTTTCTTGACAAGGTTGCGGCAGATCGGCTCGCCCATCACACCGAGACCGATGAAGCCGATGGTTCTATATGGTGCCATCAGAATGTCAGCTTCACGCGAACGAGCGCGACGGCGCCTTGTGCAAAGCGAACGCATCGACCTTGTCGCTGGCGCGCGGATAGATCTCGGCGACCAGCGGATCGTGGCCGGGAATGGCGCGGTCGGGATGGCCGGCGAGGCGTTTCACGATCTCCCAGCCTTCCATCATGTCGCCGAGATTGTAGAGAATCGGAAACGGATTCTTGCGCTGCATGTTGCCGTAATAATGCGAGGCATCGGACGCCAGCACCACCGGCCCGCGCTCGGTCTCGACCCGCACCACCTGCAGGCCGTCGGAATGGCCGCCGACGCGATGCAGCGTGATGCCGGGCGCGACTTCGCCGTCGCCATTGTGAAAGGTGACGCGCTCGCTATAGACGTGGCGCACCATCAGCGTGACGTGATCCACCGAAAACGGATGCCGCAGCGTGCCGTGGCACATGCAGCGCCCGGTGGCGTAGCTCATTTCGCGGTCCTGCAGATGAAACCGCGCGTTGGGAAAACGATCGAGATTGCCGGCGTGGTCGTAGTGCAGATGGGTGACGACCACGTCCTTGATATCGCCCGCATTGACGCCGAAGGCCGCCAGCGCATCGACCGGGTTGAGCGTAAGCTTGCGATTTCGTTGCTCCGCCTCCGCAGCGTTGAAGCCGGTATCGACCAGAATGTCGCGGCCGTCCCCGCGGATCAGCCAGACGAAATAATCCAGATCGGCAGCGCTGGTCTCGTGCGGATCGGGCAGCAGATAATTCATGTGCGGCGTGCGCGGCGACATGGTCGCATAGCGGATGGCGTAGATTTCGTAAGCGTTTCCCATCGGTTTCACTTCTTTCCTGGGCGATTGGCCGATCGCCGCACCAAGCCACCGTCGTCCGCAAAGGTCAAACCCGCTGTCGCAACGGCCGGCGCGCCCGGGGGGCCGCGGTCCGGCGAAAATCTTGAACCTGCGGGGCTCGCCCGGCGTCCAATGGATGTGGACGCGGCAAGCCCATTGTGACCTTAGTCACAGTTGGGCAGCAGGGCACGGATTACAGTGCCGCCCTCAATCCAGGTTTCGTTGCACCGGCACGTCCCGAGTAAATGGAGATGACCATGATGATTCGGCAGAAAACTTTCAGCGCAGCAATCGCGGTGGCGTGTCTCGCGGGGGGTCTGGCGCTGTCGTTGGGCAGTGCGTTCGCCGAAGATCTTTCGGCCAAGCAAATCCAGGAACGCCTGTCGGCGCCGAAAACCCGCAGCCTGACCGCGACCGATCGGCCGCCGATGACCGCGGATGATCTCGCCTTCGTCAAGCGCGTCCGCAGCCAGACCCGTTCGCTGTCGCTGGACGATCGCGAACACATGGCCGAGATCGCAACCAAGCGGCCGAAGGTCGATCTGGAAATCAACTTCGACTACAATTCCGCGGAGCTGACGCCGAAGGCCGAGCCGCAGCTCAACAGCCTCGGCAAGGCGCTGATCAGCAAGGAGCTTGCGGGTTCTGTGGTCATGCTCGGCGGCCACACTGACGCCAAGGGCAGCGACGAATACAACCAGGGCCTCTCGGAGCGCCGCGCCGAAACCGTGAAGCGCTTCCTGATCGAAAGCTATAAAATCCCCGCGGCCAATCTGGTCACCGCCGGATATGGCAAGAAGGGCCCGAAGAATCCGAACGACCTTTATGCGGCCGAGAACCGCCGCGTCGAGATCGTCAACATGGCCGAGCGCGAGGAAGCGTCGAAGTAAATTTACCGTCGCATTGCATCGGGTTCCGAAGCGTTCGGAACCCGCACGTTTGCGGTCAATTGTCGCGGCGGTTAAGCATCTTATGGATAGTTGACAGCGCTGGCGGCGCCGGTTTGATAATGCGGTTTGCGTAGAGTAAGGTTGCCGGGGCGCGAGCTTGGGATCGGCGCCCTTTTGGCTGGACCGGCGTCGCATGAAATTCCGTCTCGCATTGCTGCTGATCTTGATCGTTTTGGTCGCGCCCGTGACCCGGTCATGGGCGGCGGGCGAGAGGTTTGCCCTCGTCGTCGGCAACGCAAAATACCCCGACGCCGAAGCGCCGCTGAAAGAACCCATCAACGACGCCAAGGATATTGCCGAGGAGTTGAAGCGCGACGGCTTCGAGGTCGAGACCGGCGAAAATCTCACCGGCGACGCCATGCGCCGCGCCCTCGAACGGCTCTATACCCGCATCAAGCCGGGATCGGTCGCGCTGGTTTTCTTTAGCGGGTTCGGCGTGCAGTCCGCCCGCCAGAGCTATATGATTCCGGTCGATGCGCAGATCTGGACCGAACCCGACGTTCGCCGCGACGGATTCAGCCTGGAAACGATCCTGGGTGAAATCAACAGCCGTGGCGCGGGTGTCAAAATCGCGCTGATCGACGCCTCGAGGCGCAACCCGTTCGAACGCCGGTTCCGTAGTTTTTCCGCCGGCCTCGCGCCGGTGATCGCGCCGAACGGCACGCTGGTGATGTATTCGGCCGCACTCAGTTCGGTCGTCAGCGACAGTGGCAGCACGCACAGCCTGTTTGTCAGCGAACTGCTTAAAGAGATTCGCGTTCCGGATCTGATGGCGGAAGAAACCCTGAACCGGACCCGCGTCGGCGTCACCCGGGCGTCGCGCAGCGAGCAGGTGCCGTGGATTTCGTCGTCCCTGGCCGAGGACTTTTCGTTCATTCCCGGCGCGCGTCCGCAGGCATCGACGCCGGTCGCGGTCGCCAAGCCGCCGCCGCGCCCCGATCCGATCTCGGCGCCGCGTAATGACGCGCCGGCGCCGGCGGTGGTCGATATTCCACCGCCAAAACCGGTCGAGCTCCCGCCTCCCGTGGTCTCCACGCCGGCGATCAAGGATGAAAGCACAACGGTAGTCGCCAACCTCGCCGACGATCCGACCATCAAGTCATTGACCAACAAGCTCGTCGACAATCCGGACGACGCCAGCGCGCTATACCGGCGCGGACAGGTCTATGCCAGCAAGGGCGCCTATCTGCTGGCCGTCAACGACTTCACCGAATCGCTCCGCCTCAACCCCAAGGACGTCGAAGCCTTCAACAACCGCTGCTGGGCGCGCACCGTGATCGGCGACCTGCAGTCGGCGCTAAAGGATTGCAACGAGGCGCTGCGGCTGCGGCCCAATTTCGTCGATGCGCTGGACAGCCGCGGCCTGGTCAACCTGAAAAGCGGGCAGACCAAGAACGCCATCGCCGATTTCGACGCCGCGCTCAAGATCAACCCGAGGCTGACCTCGTCGCTGTACGGAAGGGGGCTCGCCAAGCAGCGTAATGGCTCGATTTCGGAAGGCGAACTTGATATATCCAACGCCAAGGCGATGGATCCGAACATTGTGAAGGAGTTCGCCAGTTACGGCGTGCGTTGATAAGCGATTTGAGATTAACGACCGGCGCGTCCGTTGAACCGGACACCCCGCGCCGCAGACGACCTAAGGATGAGCAGATCGGCCGCGACAGATGATCGGGCGGCCTATTCGAAAAATCTATTGAAACCGTGCCAGAATGGCGCGCAGGAGAACCGCGATGTCACATATTTCCAGGCGAAATTTCAACGCGATCCGCTCGATCATGACGGTCGGCGCGGTGCTCTCGATGACGGGAATGGCCCTTGCCGCCGACGATGTCACCGAGGACCAGATCGTCAAGGCGCTGGCGCCTGCCAAAAAGCCGCTGACCCGAGGCCTGTCGGTCGGCCCGCAAGCCGATCCGGCGGCGACGGCCGCCGAAGGAAAATTTGTCCAGACCATTCGCAACCGCACCACCCGCTCGCTGTCGGTCAGCGAACGCGAGGAAATCGCGACCTTGGCCAAGGACAAGCCGAATATCGATCTTGAGATCACCTTCGACTACAACTCGGCTGACATCAGCGCCAAATCATTGAGCGCGGTGCAGACGCTCGGCAAGGCACTTTCCAATCCGGACCTGAGGGCTCGACCCTTCGTGGTCGCCGGTCATACCGACGGCGCCGGCGGCGAAGGCTACAATCAGGAGCTTTCCGAACGCCGCGCCGATTCGATCAAGCGCTACCTCACCGAGAAATTCGGCATTGCCGGCACTGATCTCGTGACCGTCGGCTATGGCAAGAGCAAGCCCAAGGATGCGAACAACCCGATGGACGCCGCCAACCGCCGGGTCCAGGTGGTGAACATGGCGAACAAGGCCACCGCGTCCAAGTGAGCGTGACGCCGAGCGACGTTCAACGCCGACATAGCGTCCCGCATCCCGTCGGGACGTTCGGATGATGCTCACCGCCTACCTCAAGCCTGTCCTGGGGACGGTGGTCGTTGTCGCGCTGGGCGCCGGATATTACTGGCTGGAACATCGTCCGCGCCCGGAAGAGAAGGTCGTTCCCGCCAGCGCGCTCGTCATCGTTGCCAAGACCGTCAACGCCTGTTTCTCCGACCTGGTCCGGGTCACCGGGTTTGTGGTGCCGCGACGGGAAGCCGTGGTCGGCGTCGATCAGGAAGGCTCCAAGGTCACCGACCTGTTCGTCCGCGAGGGCGACATCGTCACCGAAAATCAGGAACTGGCGCGGCTGACGGCGCCGCCCGCGAATCCCCAGAATCCCAACGCGCCAAAAGGACCGGTTTCGTTGCGCGCTTCCGCTGCCGGGCTGATAACCCAGGTCAACACCATCGTCGGCGCGCCAGCCTCACCACAGGCCGGACCGATATTTCGGATTGCCGTCAACAACGAAATCGAACTCGACGCCGAAGTGCCCAGTGTCCACGTGCTGAAACTCAATCCGGGGGCGACGACGCGGATTAGCCGCGACGGCGCGCCGGAGCTGGTCGGGCGGGTGCGGCTGGTATCGCCGGAAATCAACCGCCAGACTCAATTGGGCCATGTCCGGATATCGCTCACCAACAATCCGTCGCTGAAGGTCGGGATGTTCGCCCGCGCCAGCATCGATGCCAAGCGCAGTTGCGGCATCGCCGTTCCCCGCTCCGCCATCGACCATCTCACCGTGCAAGTCGTCAAAGGCAACACAGTGGAGACGCGGAAGGTCAAGGTTGGCCTCGTGTCCGACACCTCGACCGAAATTCTCGAAGGCCTCGATGTCGGCGAAATCGTCGTAGCGGACGCCGGCACCTCGCTGCATGATGGCGACCAGATCAAGACGACGTTCGCCGATGAACTCGACCGCTCGCGGGTACGCTGATGGCGCTTAACATCTCCGCATGGTCGATCCGCCACCCGCTTCCCTCCATCGTATTCTCGATCATCCTCTTGGTGCTGGGCTGGGTGAGTTTCACCAAGCTCGCGGTGACGCGGCTTCCGAGCGCCGACATTCCGGTGATCTCGGTCGCGGTTTCGCAATTCGGCGCCGCACCGGCCGAACTGGAGTCGCAGGTCACCAAGACCATCGAGGACGGCGTCTCCGGCGTGGAGGGCGTGCGGCACATCTCCTCGTCGATTACCGACGGGTTGTCGCTGACAACGATCCAGTTCGCGCTCGAGACCAACACCGACCGCGCGCTGAACGACGTCAAGGATGCCATCACCCGCGTCCGTAGCAACCTGCCGCAAAACGTCAGCGAGCCGCTGATCCAGCGCGTCGATGTGATCGGGCTGCCGATCGTTACCTATGCCGCGATCTCGCCGGGCAAGACGCCGGAGCAGCTATCGTATTTCGTCGACGACGTGGTCAAACGCGCGCTGCAGGGCGTGCGCAACGTCGCGCAAGTCGAGCGCATCGGCGGTGTCGAGCGCGAGATTCTGGTCTCGCTCGATCCTGATCGCTTGCAGGCCGCGGGGCTAACGGCGGTCGATGTCAGCCGCCGCCTGCGCGGCACCAATGTCGATCTCGCTGGCGGCCGGGCCGAAATCGGCAAGAACGATCAGGCGATCCGCACCCTGGCCGGCGCCAAGACGCTCAACGATCTCGCCGGCACCATGATCAGCCTGCCGGCGGGCGGCGAAGTCCGGCTCGACGACCTCGGAACGGTGACCGACACCATCGCCGACCGCCGCACCTTTGCACGCGTCAATGGCGAGCCCATCGTCGCTCTCGGCATCAAGCGCTCGAAAGGCGCCAGCGATGTCGTGGTCGCAGCGGCGGTTCAAAAACGCATCGACGCGCTCAAGGCCGCCTATCCCGATGTCGATCTGAAGCTGATCGACACCTCGGTGGATTTCACCAAGGGCAATTACGAGGCCGCGATCTCGACGCTGTTCGAAGGCGCGACGCTGGCGGTCATCATCGTCTTTCTGTTCCTGCGCGACTTCCGCGCCACCATCATCGCCGCGATCTCGCTGCCGTTGTCGATCTTCCCCGCGTTCTGGGCGATGGACATTTTGGGATTTTCGCTCAACCTCGTCAGCTTCCTCGCCATTACGCTGTCGACAGGTATTTTGGTCGACGACGCCATCGTCGAGATCGAGAATATCGTGCGGCATATGCGGATGGGGAAATCGCCCTATCGCGCCGCACTGGAGGCCGCCGACGAGATCGGCCTCGCCGTCATCGCGATCAGTCTCACCATCATCGCGATCTTCGCACCCGCAAGTTTCATGTCGGGCATTGCCGGGCAGTTCTTCAAGCAGTTCGGCATCACCGTGTCGGTGCAGGTGTTCTTCTCGCTGCTGGCCGCGCGCTTCGTGACGCCGGTGCTGGCCGCCTATTTCATGAAGGACGAGCACCACCACGATCCACCGCCGGGACGCGTGTTGAAGGCGTATAATGGCCTCGTGACATGGTCGGTGAAGCACTACTTCATCACGGTGCTGATCGGCTTCGGCATTTTCGCCGCGTCGATCTGGAGCATCACGCTGTTGCCGCAGGGCTTCCTGCCGGCCCAGGATTCCGCACGTTCGCTGATGGCGATGGAGTTGCCGCCGGGCACGCAGCTCGCCTTTACCGAAAAGACCACCGAGGAGATCGTGGCACGCTTACGCAAGCGGCCCGAGGTCAAAAGCGTGTTCGTCGATGGCGGGCGGGTGCCGCCGGGAATATTCGAGGTGCGCCGCGCCGCGTTGATCATCAACTATACGCCGAAGCATGATCGCGACAGCGCACATACCCAGCGCCTGCTTGAGCTTGATATCAGCAAGGAGCTCGAAAACGTTCCGGACATCAGGTTCTGGTTTCTCGACGAGAACGGCCTGCGCGCGATTTCGCTGGTCGTGACCGGCAATGACAGCAACATCGTTGCCAACGTCGCCGCCGAACTGGCGAGCCAGATGAAGCGGATTCCGCTGATCGCCAATGTGATTTCAGAAACTTCGCTGGACCGGCCCGAACTGCGGATCCAGCCGCGCGCCGACCTCGCCGCACGGCTCGGCGTCTCCACCGAAAGCCTGTCGGAAACGATTCGCGTCGCCACCATCGGCGACGTAGGTCCGGCGCTGGCCAAGTTCGACGCCGGCGATCGATTGGTGCCGATCCGGGTCCAGCTCGAGGATGCTGCGCGCGCGGACCTGCCGATCCTTGAGCAATTGCGGGTGCCGCTCGGCGGCGGCCGGGGCGGCGTGCCGCTGTCGGTGGTC